>Ga0213820_1000014_pt1 | contig 272754 bp, 288 predicted proteins | sample MC6MC0910MG_FD_179889 | JGI IMG/M metagenome (GOLD analysis project Ga0213820, IMG submission 179889) | Enriched soil aggregate microbial communities from Iowa State University, Ames, United States - MC6-MC0910-MG | ecosystem: Environmental > Terrestrial > Soil > Unclassified | place: USA...
CGAAAGAGCAAATTTTGACTCCTGAGGACGTTTTTGAGTTAGTCAAATCCTACATGAATGATGAAAATGTCGCATTCGTGAAAAAAGCATATGAATTAGCAAGGGATGCCCATATTGAGCAATTCCGTAGCTCTGGTGAACCGTATATTATTCACCCAGTACAAGTAGCAGGTATTCTAGCTGAATTACAAATGGACCCAGAAACTGTAGCGGCAGGTTTTTTACATGATGTTGTCGAAGATACAGATTTTACGCGGGATGATTTGGTACGGGAATTTGGCGAAGAAGTAGCAGTACTTGTGGATGGAGTTACAAAATTAGGGAAAATTAAATATTTATCAAAAGAGGCACAGCAAGCAGAAAATCATCGAAAAATGTTTGTAGCCATGGCGCAGGATATCCGTGTCATCTTAATAAAGCTAGCCGACCGTCTCCACAATATGCGTACGCTAAAGCATTTGCCGGCTGAAAAGCAACGACGTATTTCGAAAGAGACATTAGAGATTTTTGCACCACTTGCACATCGTCTTGGAATATCAACTGTCAAATGGGAGCTTGAAGATACAGCCCTTCGCTATTTAAACCCACAGCAATATTATCGTATAGTCAGTTTGATGAAGAAAAAAAGAGACGAACGTGAGGCTTATTTAGACAATGTCATGGCTGAGATGAAGTCACAGCTGAATGAGGTTGAAATTGATGCAGATGTATATGGTCGTCCAAAGCATATTTACAGTATTTATCGAAAAATGGTGCTGCAAAAGAAACAGTTTAATGAAATTTATGACTTATTAGCCATTCGTGTACTTGTCGATAGTATTAAAGATTGCTATGCGGTTTTAGGGATTGTGCATACGTTGTGGAAACCAATGCCAGGTCGTTTTAAAGATTATATTGCTATGCCAAAGCAAAACCTGTATCAATCCTTACACACGACAGTTATTGGACCTTATGGGGATCCATTAGAGGTACAGATTCGTACGAAAGAAATGCACAAAATTGCAGAGTACGGGATTGCGGCTCACTGGGCGTATAAAGAAGGTAAAAACGTTGATCATCAAAAGCAAAATGTCGATCAAAAATTAACGTGGTTCCGCGAAATATTAGAATTCCAAAATGAATCTTCCAACGCAGAAGAGTTCATGGAGTCCTTAAAATTTGATCTGTTTTCTGATATGGTTTACGTATTTACACCTGAAGGCGATGTCATTGAATTACCTGCGGGTTCTGTGCCAATTGATTTCGCTTATCGTGTCCATTCTGAGGTCGGAAATCGTACGATTGGTGCGAAAATCAATGGGAAAATGGTGCCACTTGATACACCACTGAAAACGGGCGATATCATTGAAATTTTAACATCTAAGCAATCCTTTGGTCCGAGTCGTGATTGGTTAAAAATAGCCCAATCCTCACAGGCGAAAAATAAAATAAAGCAATTCTTTAAACGTCACTTACGTGAGGAGAATATTGTCAAAGGCAAAGAGATGATTGAAAAAGAAATTCGCGCGCAGGATTTCGATTTAAAGGAAACAATGTCACCAGAAAATCTCAAACGAGTGTGTGATAAATTTAATTATACGAATGAAGAAGACTTGTATGCAGCTGTTGGTATGAACGGAATAACTGCTCAACAGGTTGTTAATCGTTTAGCTGAAAAACGCCGAAAAGAGCGTGAACAGGAAGAAGCTTTAGAGAAAATCGAACAAAAAATGAAAAATCCGATTCCACAAAAACGCACAGAATCAGGAGTTATTGTCAAGGGCATTGATAATATGCTCATTCGACTTTCGCGTTGCTGTACGCCTGTTCCAGGAGATGATATCGTTGGCTTCATTACAAAAGGTCGTGGCGTATCCGTGCATCGTGCCGACTGTCCTAATATCCAAATTGAGGATGAGCAGGAGCGACTAATTGAAGTCGAATGGGAGCATGGTGTCATCCCTGAGAAAAAAGAATACCCAGTTGATATCGAAGTATCTGCTTTTGATCGTCCTGGGATTTTAAATGAAATCATGCAAATTGTTAGTGAAACTAAAACAAATATTTTAGCGGTAAGCGGTCGTGCTGATCGTGATAAAATGGCCACGATTCATTTAACGATTTCTATTTCAAATATTTCACATTTGCATAAAGTTGTGGAACGAATTAAACAAACACCTGATATTTATTCGGTGCAACGAGTTATCAATTAAGCAACAGTTAGAATTGGGGTTATTTACGTATGAAGGTAGTATTACAACGCAGTAGAACGGCTTCTGTAACAGTAGACGGAACTGTCACAGGAGCAATTGAAAATGGCTACGTTCTTCTGGTAGGCATTACACATGAGGATACGATGGAAGATGTTGTTTACTTAGCAAAAAAAGTAGCCAATTTACGCCTTTGGGAAGATACAGATGGAAAAATGAATCATTCTATTTTGGAACATGGAGGCGCTATTTTATCCGTCTCACAATTTACGTTGTATGGGGATGCAAAAAAAGGGAATCGTCCAAGTTTCACAAGTGCTGCAAGACCAGAAGTAGCAGAGCCGCTGTGGGAAGCTTTTAACCAAGCATTACGTGAACACGGTTTACATGTGGAGACAGGTATTTTTGGTGCAATGATGGACGTTGCACTCATTAATGATGGTCCAGTGACAATACTTCTAGAGTCAAAATAATGGTACATTTCCTATAATTCCTTCATATACTAAAAAGTATGGTTAGTTTTATAGGAGGGAGTGTCAAGAACATGGCTCAGATGGGGAGTATATCCAATCCATATTTATACGAAACGCTAAAAATGATGATTGGTCAGGCAATTGTAGTGCAAACCGAAAAAAATATTCAGCAAGGTATTTTACTTTCGATACTACCTGACCATATTATTTTAGAGATTCGTCGTACGCCGTTTTTCATACAGCTGGAGGAAATTGTATGGGTTACATTGGAAACAACAAAAAAATGAGTAAGTATGAACCTTCGAATCATGGCAGATGATAGAAGGTTCTTTTTTGATTCATATACGGTATAATGAATGCGTTTAATTATTAGAATATTTGATTTATTAGAGAGGTTGAAACTAAATGCAAACGATAGCGATTCTAGGTTCATTGTTTTTTTGGAATAATATAAAGGAGCATTTCGCAGCGTTTCCTCAAGTACAATTTATTCATTTTTCATACACGCACCCTGTGCAGTGTGTGGAACTTATTGACGAAGCAGCATCGCGATCGGATATTGTATTATTTGCTGGCTCAATTCCGTATTTTTATTGCTATGAAAAAATAAAGGAATCTCGTATACATGCGACATATCTTCCTTTCGATGAATTGACATTAGCACTTTCATTATTATCATTACACCATCATGAAAGAGTGGAACTTAGCGAATTATCGATTGATTTACCTAAAAAGGATAGCTTTTATCAAGTGATGAAGGAGGCAGGGATTTCATTCGCAGATGTTTATGTAATGGATTATGCATCTGTACATGAAAAATCTGAAAAAATAGCAGAACTAAATATGACTGATTATGTCCTTTATCATAAGGAATTATATAAAGCCGGAAAGACTAAATTAGCCCTTACTAGTCTACATGCCGTTTTTATAGAGTTACAGCAATTAGGGATACCCGCGAAGTATATGGTTGAAAGCAAACAAACTTTTACAGCGGCCATTAGCAGAGCACTAGATACGTATAATAATAAATTGTTGACGTCCTCGCAAATTGCTGTTGTGTCTATTTGTAGCAAAGAAAATTTATCGCACGATCATCCAGTGTTTTTGAATACTTTAGAAAAATTAAGCGAACGTTTACAAGCAAGAGTCATGCCATCACAACAGAAGCCATATTTAATTATTTCAACTAGAGGGGTGATTGAAAAGCTTGAACCCACTTATTTACAATCACTAAAAGAACAATTCGAACAACAATTTGGAGCTTTTTTTCAAGTGGGAGTTGGTTACGGTTATTCTTTACATGAAGCAGAAGCACATTCGTCCCAGGCTTTATTTTTTACAACCAAATTTAGAGAGGCCTCTACGGTAATGTGTTTGGTGGATGAACATAATCGATTACATGGACCATTATTTGAAAATAATAAAAAGGTTGCCTTAAGCAATAATAATAAAAATATTTTAGAGATCGCTGAAAAGGTAAAAATGAGTGCTAAAAATTTAAATGTAATGAAGCAGTTCATGTTGGTAACAAATAATCGCCCCTTTTCGGCTGCTGAATTAGCGAACTATATGAATCTGTCACGTAGATCTGCTGAGCGCATTATTAATCGATTAATTGAACATAACTATTTTATGTTAGCAGGAGAGGAACACCCTTATCATCAAGGCCGTCCAAGAAAGCTTTATAAGACAACGACGAAATGGAATATCTGAAATAATAGAAAATTAATACTTTACAATAAATTTGAACTAATGTATATTTATTTTCAATTAACGACATATAGCGACAAAGAAGAAAGGAGGATTTCGACAGAATTTGCTAATGTCTAAAACTATCAATAGGTTGGTGATATTTTGGAAAATGAACAGCGTGTAAAAAAGAAGAGTTGGCTGAAAGTACCTCATACATATACCATAATTTTTGCTATTATTTTTCTAGCAGGTATTGCAAGCTATATTATTCCAGCAGGTGAGTTTGACAGAGTAGAAGATCCGGAAGGACGAATGCTCGTTGTAGATGGAAGCTATCATCATATCGAAAGTAATCCAGTTTCCATTTTTGAAATGTTTACAGCAATTCCAATGGGTCTTGAAAAAGGTGCCCAAATTATTTTCTACATTTTCTTAGTTAGTGGTGTATTTGGTATTATTCATTCTACAGGCGCCATTGAAGCTGGCGTTTATAAAGGTGTAAAGGCTTTAGAGGGTAGAGAGAAGCTATTAATTCCTTTATCCATGATTCTATTCTCTGTTGGCGGGTTTACAATGGGGATGGCTGAAGAAACGATTATTTTCGTACCGATTGGCGTAGCAATTGCTCGAGCTATGGGCTTTGATGCAGTAACAGGAACAGCCATGATTACACTAGGAGCAGCCAGCGGGTTTTTTGGGGGAATGCTTAATCCCTTTACCGTCGGTGTTGCACAATCATTAGCGGATGTACCATTATTTTCTGGTATCGGTTTCCGTGCGGTTGTCTATATTTTTGTGTTAAGCTTTGCTATTTTCTATGTATCTCGCTATGCCTTTAAGGTGAAAAAGAATCCACAAGCAAGTGTTATTTACGATATTGAACAACAGGCTAAATCTAATGTGTCTGCGATTGATATTCCTCCATTAACAGGGAAACATAAATTGGTATTTATTGTGATGGCCTGTGGGATCGGATTTAATATTTATGGTGTATTTAATTGGGACTGGTTTTTAACACAATTAACAGCGTCCTTCTTAATCATGGGCTTAATTGCAGGACTAATTGGTGGTTTAAAGCCTGGCACTATTTTTGATTCCTTTATTGATGGGGCAAAGGCTGTAACATTTGGTGCTCTCATCGTCGGTTTTGCCCGTGCTATTACAGTAGTTTTAGAGCAAGGGAAAATCATTGATACGATTGTATATGCAGCATCAGAGACAATTGGGCATTTACCGCATGCTATAAGTGCAATCGGTATGTTATTTATTCAAGCCCTTTTGAATTTATTTATTTCATCTGGTAGTGGACAGGCGGCAGCAACAATGCCGATTATGATTCCAATTACTGATTTATTAGGTTTAGAACGACAAGTTGCGGTTTTAGCATTCCAATATGGAGATTCATTAACAAACTCGATTATTCCTACTTCATCTGCATTAATGGCGTATTTAGCCGTAGCAGGTATTCCTTATGAAAAGTGGATTAAATTCATATGGAAGATGATTCTTGGCTGGGTAGTAATAGCATGTTTGGCGTTAATCGCTGCGGTCGCATTAGGCATCTCCTAAAACATGAAAGAAGCTGTGGAAAGTGATTCCTTCCACAGCTTCTTTGTCTTATTCTTTATCCGCATTAAAGTAATTTAAGATGCCTTGATAAATTCCGAGGGTAGCCTGTTCACGGAATTTAGCCGTTGTGATGGCACGTTCCTCACTAGCATTACTTAAGTATCCTAACTCAATAAGCACGGCTTTTTGACGATTCTCTCGTAGTACTAAGTAATTGCCCTGTTGTGTTCCGCGATCTCTCAAATCTATTTTACTCGAAAGTCCATCATGTATGGCCTCAGCAAGCCCTTTTTGATTACTATTCATATAATAGGACGTGAAGCCGTTAATAGAGCTATCGTCAGTTGCATCATAATGTAGACTGATAAAGGCATCTGCCTCATATTGATGTGCAATCGAGACACGCTTACGCAGTGCCACATACTCGTCTGATTCCCGTGTCATAACAACGTTAGCTCCAGCAGCACTTAACTTGGAGGCAAGGAGAGTGGCTGTTTTCAAGGTAATTCCTTTTTCTTCTGTTCCACGTTGGCCTGTTGTACCATGGTCATTGCCTCCATGCCCAGCATCTACAACAATGGTCAGTCCATTTAACGTTCCCTTTTTACGTGGCTCTAGTTGATCCTTTTGTGGAATTGAAGTTTTATTGGAGCTTGTTGTCACAACCCAGTTCGCAACAAACGCTGTTTCTTTGTCTAATTGAATTTCGTAGAAATCATTTTTTACGCCTACAATAGGATACGTTTTACCAGCATCTACTCGCTCCACTACTTCAGCTGCTGTTGAAGCATCCGTTCGGAGGTTTGTCCCATTATAAATAATGGTAACGGATTCCAAATTTTTTGAAGAGGACGATTTAGATGTACTCTTTACTTTATTTGAAAATGTCCCATAAAAACTATAGACCCATCCAGTTTTTTTATCATTGTACTGAATTTGTACCCAATTGTGCTCATGCGTAAGTACTTTGTAAGCCTGTCCTTTTTTTACAGTGCCAATTTTTTTAGCATTCAAGTCTGGTTTTTTACGAACATTCAGTGCATCCACCAAAATAGTAAAACTTGTATCTTTATTTACAGGTGTAGTAGTTGTTGATACTTCTACTGCATTTTCTTTTGGTTCCGTTTCTTTTTTAGGACTATCGTTAATCGTGACATAATCCTTAGAAACCCAACCTGTTAGTCCATTCCAATCAATTTTTGCCCATTCATTATTCTCCTCAATGAGGTTTGCTTGGTTGCCCGTAGAGAGCTGTCCAAGAACAGCTGAAGAGATATCTGGTTCTGTGCGAATATTTAAACGGTCTACCTGTGAAATAACAGTTTTATCAATGGTTTTTTGAGCGTTTGTAGAGGCAGTCAGCCAAGATGCTACCCACCCTTCATAGCTACCTGTTTTTACTTGTATCCAATCACCTTCACGACCAATTGAAGTTAAAGGATCACCTTCTTCTAAAGTCGTAATAATTGGATAAGACAATCCAGGACCATCACGTAAATGAAGAATCATACCTGCTACTTTTAGATCACTGGCGTCAGCGGAAGCTTTTTGAATAAAGTTCTTATTTGGAATCGCAATTGTTACCATTAGTACGAAGATGATAATACTATGTAAAATTTTTGTCCTCATCAGATTCCTCCTATTCCTTGTGCTATTTTACCATGCTTTTGTATAAAAATTCGTGGTAAAAAGGTAATGGAATTTGTCATTTTCATTACTGCCTGATGAAAAAAACAAAAATAGTTGACATTGGCCTAGCTAGTGACTAACATAAAGGGTAATCGAAAAATGATTAATCGCTTATGACCAAGCAAGTAGCGTGTACCTCTATTGGAACAGAGAGGGGAAGACTTAGGCTGCAATCTTTCCTACAAAAATGTATGACGTGAATAACACTTGAGAGGCTTTTTTCCGAAAAGCAGTGCTTAGTAGGAAAAAACGGAATCGGCCGTTATCCGATTACGAGGAGGACACATGTAAAAATTTGTGTCAACTAGGGTGGAACCGCGGAAGCTTATACAGCTCTCGTCCCTTGCAGTGGCAAGGTGACGGGAGCTTTTTGTGTTGTCCGAAAAATTGAGATGTTCTTAATGAGGGGAAACCTCCTTAACTCGATGAAAAAGGCACTTGAGTGAACTCGTTCAAAACGGAGGGAAACCTGCTCAATCATAGGCAATCAATATAGGAGGGAATTACATGAGTTTTAAAGTGCCAAGAGGGACACAAGATATTTTGCCAGGTCAATCTGAAAAATGGCAAAAGGTTGAAGCGATTATTCGTGATATTTGTCGTGTATATCGCTATAACGAAATTCGTACACCGATTTTTGAGCAAACTGATTTATTTGCACGCGGTGTTGGTGAAACAACGGATGTTGTACAAAAAGAAATGTATACATTTGAGGATCGCGGAGGCCGCTCGTTAACACTGCGTCCTGAAAATACAGCTGGTGTTGTACGTGCATATGTTGAACATAAAATGTTTGGTGCTCCAGACCAACCTGTTAAACTTTCCTATTTAGGACCTATGTTCCGCTATGAACGTCAACAAGCTGGCCGCTACCGCCAATTTGTTCAATTTGGGGTAGAGGCAATTGGTTCAGCAGATCCTGCAATCGATGCAGAAGTCATTGCTCTTGCAATGGATGTCTATGAATCAGCTGGCTTAAAGGATTTAAAATTAGTGATCAATTCACTGGGTGATAAAGAAACACGTGATACGCACCGTACAGCTTTATTACAACATTTTGAGCCACATATTCATGAGTTTTGCTCAGATTGCCAAAATCGTTTGCATAAAAATCCATTACGTATTTTAGATTGTAAGGTGGATCGTGAGCACCCATTAATGCAAACGGCTCCTGCATTAACAGATTTCCTCACTGAGGAATCTTCTACTTATTTTGCTCAAGTGAAAACATATTTAGATACTTTGGGTATTACGTATGAGGTTGATCCAAATCTTGTAAGAGGACTGGATTATTACAATCATACAACATTCGAAATAATGTCTTCAGCATCTGGCTTTGGTGCTATTACAACCCTTTGTGGTGGTGGACGATACAATGGTCTGGTGCAAGAAATAGGCGGCCCAGATGTACCCGGTATTGGTTTCGCATTAAGTATTGAACGTCTGTTATTAGCGCTTGAAGCAGAGGGCGTTGAATTGGATACGGCTTCAGGACTAGACGTTTATATTATTGCCATGGGTGATGAAGCGAAGCAAAAGGCTGTAGAGTTGACTAGTACTTTCCGTGCGAAGGGTCTTGCAACAGAGATGGATTATTTAGATCGTAAAATGAAAGCCCAAATGAAATCAGCTGACCGTCTAGGGGCAAAGTATACAATTGTCCTTGGTGAAACAGAGCTTGAAGAACAACAAGCCGCGGTGAAACATATGGAATCTGGTGAACAGCACAAGGTTGCATTTTCAGAGTTAGTGAACTATTTATCACAACAATCTTAAAAAAGATAGGGCATTTCTTGTTGAATGCTACATAAATTGAATATATTTTGGAGGAATTTAACAATGGCTACAAGAACACATGCTAGTAACGAGCTTTCAGAAACGTTACAAGGCGAAAAAGTCGTATTAAAAGGATGGGTACAGCGTCGTCGTGACCTTGGTGGTTTAATTTTCATTGATTTACGTGACCGTACTGGTATTACACAAGTCGTATTTAGTCCAGATGTTGCAGAAGCACATGCATTAGCGGATAAAGTGCGTAGTGAATATGTAATAGAAATAGAAGGAACAGTCATTCTACGTACAGAGGACCAAATCAACCCGAATGTACCAAACGGTAAAATCGAAGTGGAAGCAACGAGATTAGTCGTGATTAATACAGCAAAAACAACACCATTCCAAATTGAAGACCGCACAGACGTATCAGAAGATCTACGTTTAAAATACCGTTACCTTGACCTACGTCGCCCAGTCATGTTCGATACTTTCAAAATGCGTTCGGACGTTACGCGTACAATCCGTAACTTCTTACAAAACGAAGGCTTCCTAGAAGTAGAAACTCCGATATTAACGAAATCAACGCCAGAGGGTGCTCGTGACTATTTAGTGCCATCACGTGTCCATGAAGGTGAATTTTATGCACTACCACAATCACCTCAGCTATTTAAACAATTATTAATGGTTGCTGGCTTTGAAAAGTATTTCCAAATTGCACGTTGCTTCCGTGACGAGGACTTACGTGCTGACCGTCAACCAGAGTTTACACAGGTGGACATTGAAACAAGCTTCTTAACACAAGAAGAAGTATTAGAAATGAATGAGCGATTAATCCAAGCAGTAATGAAAGAAGTGAAAGGGATTGATATCCCTGCACCATTCCAGCGCATGAAGTACCAAGAAGCAATGGATCGATATGGTTCTGATAAGCCAGACGTACGTTTTGGATTAGAATTAGTGGCATTAAATGATATTTTTGAAGGCTGTGGTTTCAAAGTATTCGCTGATACAGTGGCACAAGGTAAGCAAGTAAAAAGTATCAATATTAAAGGTGCAGCTGACAAATACTCTCGTAAAGACATGGATGAACTAACAAAGTTTGTTGGTATTTACGGTGCTAAAGGTCTTGCTTGGTTAAAGGTAACAGAAGAAGGCTTAAATGGCCCAATCGCGAAATTCTTTGATGAGGCGTTAGCAGCAGCATTAATCGAACGAATGGGAGCAGAAGTTGGCGATATTCTAGTATTCGTAGCGGATAAAGCATCTGTTGTAGCTGCTTCTTTAGGTGCACTTCGTACGAAATTAGGTCAAGATTTAGAGTTAATCGACGAATCACAATTTGCTTTCCTATGGATTACAGACTGGCCATTATTTGAATTCTCTGAGGAGGACGGTCGTTATTATGCTGCTCACCATCCATTCACACGCCCATTTGATGAAGATATTTCATTAATGGACACGGACCCATCTGCTGTTCGTGCACAGGCATATGATATCGTTTTAAACGGCTATGAGCTTGGTGGTGGATCATTACGTATTTATGAACGTGACCTACAGGAAAAAATGTTTGAATTACTTGGTTTCTCAGAGGAAGAAGCTCAAGCGCAATTTGGTTTCTTATTAGAAGCATTTGAATATGGCGTGCCACCGCATGCTGGTCTTGCATTTGGCCTTGATCGCTTTGTCATGCTGTTAGCTGGTCGTCACAATTTACGTGATACAATTGCATTCCCGAAAACGGCAAGTGCTAGCTGCTTAATGACAGAAGCACCAAGTGAGGTATCTCCTGAACAACTAAGCGAATTGAGCTTGGCAATTAAACCTTTTAGAAAATAATCAATAATGCAAAATACCTGGATTTTCTAGCAAATATTGTTGGGAATCTAGGTATTTTTTGCGTTTTCTCAAGAAATTATAGATTATTAGAGAAAATCGTTTGAATTATCAGAAAAGTGATGCTATGATAACTGTAATACGAATCCTGATGTGTTTGTCTAACTGCTAACTCTACTTCACAGTTTTGACCGAACACTATCGAATCGGGAGCCTTCATTTTGTAGTCGCAAACATGCCCCTTGCGGAGCGGGAAGTTTAAAGCTGCAAAGCAGGCACCCCCCTGCAAATTGCGGGTTCAAAACGATTGTTTCTTGGCATTACGGCACAATTGGGATTCGTCCTATACATAGGATTGAAAAGGAGCTTAAAAAAAGCTCCTTTTTTATGTGCAAATGAATTCATGTAAGTTCCAAACATTAAGAAAAGAACATACGTCTGTCAAATTGGAATTCTTTCAAGGGTTAAATATTTTATAAAAAATTTAGAAAATAGAAAAAATTACTTTTTATTTCTGGTAAATCAGCATATAATTGGTATAGACAACTATACCTTTTAGGTGAAACTGTTGATGGAGGTGAAATTTTGAAGGATACACTATTAATCTCCAATGTCACGATGATTAACCCAGAGGGAAAACCTTTTGAGGGTGATATCTATATCCAGAACGGTAAAATTGCTCAAATAGGTCATAGGTTAACTTTGGAGGCGACTCAATATATTGATGGTCAAGATCAGGATTGGCTACTGCTCCCTGGTTATATTGATATGCACATTCACGGTTCAGCTGGCCATGATACGATGGATGGTACTCAACAGTCTTTGCATGCAATGGCTCAATCTTTAGTACAAGAAGGTGTTACAGGTTTCCTTGCCACAACAATGACACAATCCGTCGCTAAAATTGAAAGCGCTTTAAAGAATGTAGCAAAATTTGATCATAATGAGGGAGAAGCCAATCTATTGGGCATACATGTGGAAGGTCCATTTGTTTCGCAACTTCGCGCGGGCGCTCAACCAGTAGCTTATATGATTAGTCCTACGATTGATCAATTTGCCCATTGGCAAACAATAAGCAAGAATCGGATAAGACAAATCACAGTTGCACCAGAAATAGAGGGTGGCTTTACATTTCTAGAAGCACTAAAGAACTTTCATGTAATTCCATCTATTGGTCACTCTGACGCTACAATAGAGGAGGTCAAGAAAGCAGTAACATTAGGGGTAAATCAAGCCACTCATTTATATAATCAAATGCGGCCATTTCATCATCGTGACCCTGGAGTTGTCGGTGGAGCGTTACTAAATGACAAAATTATGGTTGAACTAATTGTCGATTTTGTGCATAGTCATCCTCAATCAGTTATGTTAGCTTATCGTATGAAAGGTGCGAAGGGCATCATTCTTATTACGGATGCAATGCGCGCGAAAGGGTTAAAATATGGCGAATATGATTTAGGCGGGCAAACAGTGTATGTGAGTGAAAAAGGAGCCCATTTAGCAAACGGAGCATTAGCTGGGAGTATTTTAACCATGGAACAGGCAGTGAAAAATATGAAATTTATTACAAATTGTTCACTTCAAGAAATAGTCGTTATGTCCTCTACGAATGCAGCAGAGCAATTACGGCTGTCCAAGAAAGGACGAATTAAAGAAGGTTTTGATGCAGATTTTGTATTGCTTGATCAAAAATTAAATGTGCAAAAAACTATTTGTCGAGGTAAAGTTGTATTTGAGAAATCATAAACGAGGCGATAAGGATGGTGCAAGAATTGTTAGAGAAAAATTCTCATATACCTATCTATATACAAATAGAAGAGATTATTAAACAACGAATTTATTTAGAAGAGTACAAAATTGGTGAAACAATACCTTCAGAACGAGAGCTTTCTGCACAATTTGATGTAAGTAGAATGACTGTCCGTCAATCCATTACTAATCTAGTGAATAGCGGTTTGTTATATCGTGAAAAAGGAAGAGGTACCTATGTTGCCAATCCAAAATTAGAGCAACCGTTAAAAGGCTTAACAAGTTTTACTGAGGATATGCGAGCAAGAGGTATGGAACCGAGTAGTAAAGTATTACGATTTGAAAAAATCATACCACAAGTGGATATTGCAAGAGATTTAATGATAGAGCCTGGGGAAGAAGTATTCTTTGTCGTGCGGATAAGAAATGCTGATTCACAACCAATGGCAATTGAAAAAACGTATATACCTGTGAAAGTATATCCAGAATTGGATGAGAAACAAATAATGGGCTCTCTTTATGCATTAATCGAAGCAAAATTCCATCAAAAAATTGGAAATGCCGTCCAACAAATGGAGGCAGCGATTGTGTCTAAAGAGGATAGTAAGTTTTTACAGATCAATCAAACAGCACCTGTTTTAATTATTAAACGTACGAGTTATCTGTCTGATGGTCGGCCGTTTGAGCTTGTACGTAGTACGTATCGTGCTGATCGCTACAAATTTATAAGTGAAATTAAAAGGTGATAATATGGATGCATATTTTTCTGAAATCGAAAAGCTGATCCAGGTTGTGAAAGAGCAGGAGTCTGCTCGTATAAAGGAAGTTGCACAAATCATTGTGCAACGCCTTCAGAAAGGTGGGATTATCCAATTATTCGGTTGCGGTCATTCTCAGCTATTAGCACAGGAGGCATTTTATCGTGCTGGAGGTTTAGTACCTGTACGTCCAATTTTTATTGGACCTCTAGCATTACATGCAGGTGCCTTGGCCTCCTCTATCAATGAGAAGGACCCAACAATTATTGAACAACATAAGGAACAATTTGACTTTCGTGAAAATGACATTTGTATTGTAATTTCAACCTCTGGGAGAAATTCAGCGCCAATTGACGCGGCTTTATTAGCCAAAAAAGCAGGTGTATTTGTCCTATCTCTCCAATCACTTGCCTATAGAGAGCAGGCTACACGTCATCACAGTGGGCAACGGCTAGAAGAAGTGGTAGATCTCGTTATTAACACTCATATACCTATTGGTGACGGTGTTCTGCATGTACAAAAAATGCAGTATGCACCTGCATCAACAGTTATTGGTTCGCTGCTATTGAATGCTTTGTTCAGCGAAGTTATTGAGGAAATTGCAAAGACTTCAACAGAGCTGCCCATTTTTGTTAGTAATAATGTAGACTCCGATTGGTCACATAATGAGATAATGATTGCCAATTATCAAGATCGGATAGATTTTACATGAAAATGGAGGCATTATGAATGAAGAAAATGTATAAAATTACTTCACCCGAAGGAATTCATGCAAGGCCCGCTGCATTACTCGTCACTGCAGTTACACCGTTCGAAAGTGATATTACCTTAACTTTTCAAGAGAAATCAGTAAATTTAAAGTCTATTATGGGTGTCATGTCACTTGGGGTAAAACCAGGAAGCGTAGTAGAAATTTCAGCGTATGGTCCAGATGTCGAAAAATTATTTCAAACAATAACGGACATCATGGTATCGAAAGAGATAGGGGAAGAGTTTTAAGGGTTCTAGCAGTGGTTGTTTTTCAAGCCACTGCAGATGAATCCCCATTAACAGATTCATAGCTATTTAATTATTAGAATATTCAGATAAAAAGAGGTGGTTATATGGACATTCGCATCGTTTCGCCCAACGATTATGGGCAGGTCCATCAATTACGGGATTATTGTTTTCCAAATAAATATACAGGGCCACGTAGAGAGGATTTTCACTATTGGATTGAGCATAGTACAACACTTGGTGCCTATGATACTAAAAAGGTAGTTGGGCAGCTATTAATCTTACCACTAAATATGACCATACATGGTATCCGCTATAAAATGGGTGGTATAGGATTTGTTGCTACGTATCCTGAGTATCGACAGCAGGGAATTATTAAAAGTCTGATGATAGAAGCTCTACAAAATATGCGTGAAAATGGGCAAACCATTTCTATATTAGCGCCTTTTTCTGTGTCCTTCTATCGTCATTTCGGATGGGAGTTGTTTTTCGAGAAGTTACATTACACAATACCGCAATCGATGTTCCCATCATTCGGGAAACAACTAGATGTCGTCAAACGGATGAGCTTCGAATGGCCAGACTCCGAGCTTTTTAAGAAGATTAAGGATTTTCATGATGCAATGGCTGTTTCTCAAAATGGTGGCATGGTACGTGATGACGCATGGTGGAAGAGAATTGAGAGAAGGAGCCCTGATAGTCATTTTGCTGCTTATTTTAACAAGGATCACCTTGAGGGGTATATCCGTTATACGATTCAGCATAGTACGTTTGAAATTCAAGATTTTATGGTAGCAAATTATTCAGCAGAGCAAGCTATGTGGCGCTATATTACATCTCATGCAGCAAGTGTCAGTAGTATTACAGGGGTTACTTCTAACCATGTTCCTTTCGGCTTTTTTTTCAAAGAGCCACAATTTAAAAAGGAAGTTATACAGGATGTGATGGTCAGAGTAGTAGATGTTTACGCCTTTATGCAGCAGTATCCATGGAAAGATATTCATGAAACATTGTATGTCCGTATTGAAGATAAATTTTGTCATTGGAATGAACATATCTATCAAATAAATAAAAGTGGTCATGTCTCAATAATTGAGACAAATTCGATCATTGACATGCATATGTTAACATTACCAATTACTCTTTTTTCTGCAATGATGGTTGGCTATCTGTCGGTTAAAGATGCTGTTATTTATGCGAATCAACCTGTGGTGGAAAAGGTTATTCAGCAATGGCAATGGGCATTACCTACTGAAAAACCAGCATTTTATGAGTATTTTTAAGGATTGGATAGTAAAGAAAATTAAAATTTTTTTGAATTCTTTTGTGGACTATACCAGTTAAGCGAAATCGTTTATTCTCCTATAAAATGTGACAGCCCAATTTTGTAGACACTTTCATATGTAGAAAATTACTGTAAAAAATATATTGTGGTATATACCAATAGGTGCTATTCTCAGATTAAGTAAGCGATTACAAAGTTAAAAAATGTAAAAGGGAGTGTTTCAAATGAAAAATATCATGTTAGTGTGTGTGGCAGGTATGAGTACTAGTTTATTAGTATCAAAGATGCAAAAAGCTGCACAGGAGCAAAATATTGAGGCAGATATTTATGCTATTGCGGAAGGGGAGGTTGAAAAAGTACTAGCCACAAAAAAGGCTGATGTGCTGTTATTAGGTCCACAAGTTCGCTACTTAAAGGGCTCATATGAAACAAAGTTTAAGGACATGAATTTTCCAATCGATGTTATTAATATGGCAGACTACGGCATGATGAATGGCGAAAAAGTTTTGCAGCAAGCACTACAACTAATAGGGTAAAGGAGGCTTAAGGGGAATGGAGGACACAGCATTAATGGAATCCATTATGGGGCTTATTGTTCATAGTGGTAATACAAAAAGTGAATGCATGGAAGCCATACAGCTGGCAAAAAAGGGACAGATAGATGCAGCAAAGGAAAAAATTAAATTAGCGAATGAGGCATTAATCGAAGCGCACCATTCTCAAACAGGTTTACTGTCACAAGAAGCAAGGGGAGAAAAAGTGGAAGTATCCATGTTATTAATTCATGCACAGGATCATTTAATGAACGCTATTACATTTCGTGATTTAGCACAGGAAATGATTGAATTATATGAACGTATCAAAGGGGAGTAACATCAAATTTTGATGTCACAATAAAAAGCAAAGGGAGTGTATGAGAATGTTCCGTTTTTTAGAAGAAAAATTTGTACCGGTTGCTGCTAGGGTTGGAAATCAGCGTCATTTAGTTGCTATTCGTGACGGATTTATTACGATCATGCCTTTGACGATAGTTGGTTCACTGGCTGTACTTATTAACAATTTGCCTATTAAACTTTATCAAAATGCACTCGATGCCATTTGGAAGCATGAGACATGGACACAGTTTGGAGGCAATGTTTGGGGCGCAACATTTGGAATCATCTCATTATTATTAGCCTTTTCTGTTGCTTATCATTTGACGAAAAGCTATGACAAGGATGCATTATCCGGAGGGGTTATCGGTCTTGCCAGTTATATGACATTTGGTACGTTTGGGGAAGGTGGTTTATCAGGATTAACGACAGGTACGGGAGGAATATTTGTTGCTCTCATTACTGCCCTTATTTCTGCTGAGCTGTTCGCACGGTTATCGGGTAACTCTAGACTATTAATTAAAATGCCTGCTGGTGTGCCATCTGCTGTGTCAAAATCATTTGCTGCATTACTACCAGCAATCATTACGATTGGTTTATTTGCATTAGTTCGTACGATAATTTCTGCTGGCTTTGATATACCAGATATTATTGGATCGTTTTATTCATCGATTCAAGAGCCGTTTATGGGCTTAACAAATACATGGGTAGCTGGTCTTATTTTAGCTTTCATTCCTACATTTTTATGGTCATTTGGTATACATGGGGCGAATATTATCGAGCCATTTATGCAATCCATTAACTTGCAAGCAATTGACGCTAACGTCGCTGCTATTTCTGCTGGAAAAGTAGCACCTTATATTATAAACAAACCGTTCTTTGATGCATTTATTAATATGGGTGGTTCGGGTACAACGATTGCTTTAATAATCGCCATATTCATTATTGCTCGTAAAAACAAACAATATAATACAGTAGGAAAGCTTTCAGCTGCACCTGGATTATTTAATATTAATGAACCTTTATTATTTGGTTTACCAATTGTTTTAAATCCAGTCTTATTCGTACCATTCATTTTAACACCTATGATCAATGTGACAATTGCATTCTTTGCAACAAAATGGGGGTTCGTGCCTGCAGCAACAATTGCGGTTCCATGGACGACACCACCGATTATTAATGGTTTCTTAGTAACACAATCTTGGCGTGGAGCTGTATTGAGTATCGTTTTAATTGTGGTAGCTATATGTATTTACTTGCCGTTCCTTTCCATGGCAAATCGCATGGCGAAGCAGAACGAGCAAAAAGCGGCTTTAGCGGTACAGAGTGAACAATCACCTGTAGCCCAATCAGAAGGGCAAAAAGTAGAAGTATAAGCGTTTACTAACGGAGGGTTCGAAGTGAAAAGATTAGGAATTTCGCTATATCCGCAGCATAGTACACTAGAAGAAATGAAGCGTTATGTTCAGCTAGCACATGACAACGGCTTTGATCGTATTTTTACATGTCTGATGTCATTAAAGCAGGAAGAGGAACGGCAAAAATTACAGCAAATAAACCAATTTGCACAGCAATTAGGCTTTGACATTTCTGCAGATATAGCCCCAGCTGTTTTTCAAGAGCTAAATTTAACCTATAGAGACATAGGGTACTTGAAAGAACATTATCATTTGGCAGCATTACGTTTAGACATGGGATTCTCAGGTCAGGAAGAAGCATGGATGTCACTTGATGCAAGTAATCTGAAAATAGAATTAAATATTAGTAATGGTACAAAATATGTAGACAACATTTTATCTTACCATCCGAATAAAGAGAACATTATCGGCTGTCATAATTTTTATCCAAGACGCTTTACGGGTTTATCTCGTCAGCATTTTTTACAAACCTCTCATCAGTTTAAAGCAAACAATATTCGGACGGCTGCGATGATTTCTTCTCAGCATGGTAAATTCGGGCCATGGGAAGAAACGGAGCATGGTTTACCTACATTGGAGGAACACCGTCACCTCCCAATTACTGTTCAGGCAAAAGATTTATGGCATACAGGGTTAATCGATGACTGTATCATCGGCAATATGTATGCATCTGAGGATGAAATACGTGCATTAGGTCAATTATGCCGCAATAAGCTTGAGTTAAAACTTGTTCAGTCAACAGACACGAGTATTTTAGAAGAAACCATCCTTTATAAAGAACCACATTTTAATCGTGGAGATGTATCTGAATACGTAATTCGTAGTACCCAATCTCGAGTGAAATATAAAAATGGAGATTTTCCAGTTCATGATACACGTCCATTAAAAGTTGGAGATGTCACGATCGATAATAATTTAGATGTTCGTTATAAGGGTGAGCTACAAATCGTACTAAAGGAAATTCCGAATGCTGGGTCTAGTAATGTTGTCGCAAGTGTTGTTGAAGAAGAACAATTTTTATTAGCGCATATTCAACCGTGGTCATCATTTGGTTTTACGAAATGAAAATACGAGAGGAAGGGATTGAGCTATCAATCTCTTTTTCTTTATGAGAAAGGAAATGATGTTATGTATGTTTTAGCCATTGACGGAGGTGGCACGAAAACGACGGCGGTTATTAGTGATGAAAAAGGCCAATGTTTTGCCCAAATAGAAACGACTCGTAGTAACCCTACAGCCATGGATCAACCCTATTTCGAAGCAACAATCCATTCAATCATGCAAAGTTTGCAGCAACAAAATCCTCAATTAGTGGCAGAAGTTACTAGCTGCTTTGCGGGTATGGCGGGCGTCAAAGAGCTTCAAGCCGAGAGCATTGTGGAAGCTATCTTACGTCAATATGTATGTAGCTCAGCAACTATTACGGTGGACAATGATGCGTTAATCGCTCTTTATGCGGGTACACTTGGAAAGGCCGGTATTGTTCAAATCGCCGGAACAGGTGCTATTACGATGGGGTATGATGAGCAGCAACGCTTTTATCGAGTAGGTGGCTGGGGTTATCTTTTTGATGATGAAGGGAGTGGCTATGATTTAGGTGTTCAGTTACTAAAAGCTGTGTTTCAAAGTTATGATGGTAGAGCTTCTGCTACAGTATTAACAGAAGTTGTGCTGAAACATTTTGCTGTGGATCATGTGCCGCAATTAATTGCATGTGTTTATGGAGAAGAGCATCCTCGCACAGTTATAGCACCACTGTGTACATATATTTTTGAAGCGGCTGATAATGGTGATCTTATAGCTAAGGGAATCGTTGAAGATGCCTGTCAAAACTATTATAAGGCGATTAAAGCATGCTATTCTCATATGGAATGGACGCAAGAAGAAGTGCTTGTCGTCTTATGTGGAGGCGTGTTTACGAACGAAAATTATTTTGTACCAAGACTTCAAGCTATGGCAATGGAGGAGACACTGCCATTCCGTTTTAAGACCCCAGATTTACCTCCAATAGGTGGGGCTGTCATTGCAGCCCTTCAACAAATAAATGTCCAGTTTTACAGTTCTTTTGTAGAGACCTTTCAAAAAAATTATGTATAATGAAGCACAGAGCAATTGAATGAATTCAATTGCTTTATTTTTTTCTTTATAATTTTCACTTGATGAATAACATGATAAAATGTAAGATAGATTTTGATTTTATCTTAGTATATAACTAGGTTTACTAATAAAATTTCATAGATGGAGAGTGTCAGGATGTTACATCAATTTTCACGTAACGAGCTCGCTATAGGAACAGAGGGTCTCGAAAAATTAAAAAATACAACGGTTGCTATTCTTGGAGTAGGTGGCGTTGGATCTTTTGCAGCTGAAGCGTGTGCACGAAGTGGTATCGGCCGTATTATATTAGTCGATAAGGATAATGTAGATATTACAAATGTGAACAGACAATTAGTAGCGTATCTATCTACAGTTGGCCAATCTAAATCAGCTATCATGAAAGAACGCATTGCAGATATTAACCCTGCATGTGAAGTCATTGATATGCATATGTTTTATACGGAAGAAACTTATGAAGAATTTTTCGCGCAAGGCATTGATTATGTCATCGATGCAAGTGATACAGTAATGTATAAAATTCATATTATGAAAGAATGCTTAAAGCGTAATATTCCTATTATTTCAAGTATGGGTGCAGCGAATAAAATGGACCCTACGCGCTTCCAAATTGCGGATATTTCAAAAACCCATACAGATCCATTAGCTAAAGTTATTCGTACGAAATTACGTAAAGAAGGAATTCATAAAGGTGTGACCGTTGTATTTTCAGATGAAAGTCCAATTGTCGTACGTCCAGATGTCGTTGAACATGTAGGGAAACCTGATGCTGCTATCCGCAAAGCGAAGATGCCGCCTTCTTCCAATGCTTTTGTGCCATCAGTAGCTGGTTTAATTGCGGCTAGTTGGGTAGTTAATACAATCTTAAAAGATGTGAAAATAACACGAGTACAAGGTTAATAGCCTAGATGGTTTTCAAAAAACAGCATAATTGATCATTTTCATAGAAGTAGCTACCTTAATTGTTTTAGAGGTGGCTACTTTTTCTATGTTACAATTAGACCGTTGAAAAAAGGAGGCATATACAGATGGAAAAAATTTATCAAATGGAGTATAGAGGCTTAAATCTTTTCGATGAAATAGGCACTGTTGAGTTAGCTATAGATGAAGAAAAGCAAACGATACATATTTTTGATGTTGGACAGGTTGTAAGCCCCATTTTTAATTTTGATGTATCTGCCTATGAATTGTCAGATGGCTTTTATAAAATGGCCGATGTATTGCGTCATAAGAGAATATTAACGAATCAACAAGCTGCTAGTGACTTAACATTAAGTGAATGGCTCATTAAAAACAATGCTTATTTTTATATACCGAATAAACGTATTAAAAAATATGTCAAGGGAAGTATTGTTGAAATTGTTGATCAAACAAAGGAATTAGCGTTATTTGATGAATATGTACAAAGGGGATAATTTTACCAAAATAGTTCCTCTTATGTGCATAAAATGCTATTAATTCACGAAATTGTCTTATTTTTTTCATGTCCTCACTACTCCAATTGGTTTATTGCTATAATTTGAATAATTCCAATAGATAATCGATCAGTTTGTTTGGGATACTTTGAGCTAATCAAAAAATAGCCATGAAGTGAAATCAACAAATGACAAATGGGAGAGTGGGAAAATGGAAATTCAAATTATTCGTGATCATTTAGATATTGTCAAGCTTCAAGAGAAAATGAATGCCATTGTATTTGATTACTTAGACACTTCTGATAATTATCCGAAAGCGATGCGAGAATTAAATCCTTTATATACACAAGTGACAACTTTTTATAAGGAATATCTCGATAATCGAGCAGGGGAGATTCCAAGTGCAAATACTTATTGGCATTTGTTTATAGACTGTAGTGCCAAGTTGTGTTATTTTTTAGCTGCTTCAATGTATTATTCATCCAATGCTTTGCAAAAGACGCCTGAAAAAGTTGAGAAGTTATTAAATATAGCGGCCTCTTCTTTGCCTAGTATTGAACAAGAAGAAAATGAGCAATTGTTAACAGACATTTTTGCCCTCATGACTGAAGTTGTAGAGGATAAAGAAAAAGTGACTACATTGCGTAATGATGTGCTTGTACAAAAAGGTGATGTGAAGCAATGTCTTCAACAGTTTAAATTATTTGTTGATCATGAACTGATTGTCTAGACAATTTTAGGCACTCTATTTTCAGAAAATAGACTATACAATAAGAATCTACGTGACTTCTGTAGTTATTTCTTGTTTTTCTACAATGTTTGGTGTTAGAAAAACAGATTTTACTTGCCTATTTAAGTCTCGTGGGTTCTTTTTTATATTTAGAAAGTAAAAGGTACATATTCTTAAAAGGTATTTCTTCTTTTTTGTCGAATTATAGTTAAAAACAGGTAATTGTTGAGTACACTATATTTGACACTGTAAGTACAGGTTGAAAGGGGGATAGGCAATGATTGTAAATGGTACTGAAATAGATTTGACGAATTTGGAAAAACCACTTTTACTAGTCAGTGAGGAAGAAGAACAATTATTTCGACGACTACTCCAACCGACGATTGAGCATGAGCTTATTCAATGCCAATTAGCGCTCTCTACACGGAAATCCATTTCATTGGTCAAAGATATTTGGCTGGCTATGTACAAGGATTCAGAAAAAATATATATCAATAGCGACCATGCCATGCTGTACCCCATTCGTTTAATTCTTTTTGAATTAGTAACCCAGGCAGAGTATTTTCAGCGCTTAGCAAAAAAATCACGTGGTGATGAATGTCTTTCCCTTATTTATGCGGTTATCCTGTTACAATTTGTTTTACAGTGGTTAAAAGATCGTTTTAGTGACAATCAAGAGGTCTATGGTGCATTAAAGCTGTTATATAGAGTGACAGATGATGAAGTACGGAATGAACAAACTCCTGAAACAAGAGAACAAAAGATTGCTCAAGCAATTGCTGTAAAAGCTATTCGCTTTGAGGTGCGAGAAAACTGTCAAGAGTTCGCCAGCTTGTTGTATCAATCTTATAATTTGATTGTTTTTTTGCATAGTAAGGAAAATGAAGAAGGTGGGAAAGAATCTATTTTGCCTTTTCTTCGAAATGTAGCGGAGACGTTGCAACGTTTTTATAAAGAACGATACACAACCTATAATGCTAGCAATTCAGGATGATTGTCGGGGCAGTCTATCCTGTTTTTTTGTCTTAAAAAAGCAAAGTCACCTCTATCGCTAGAAGTAGTGACTTTGCTTAGGGAACTATTTTTTATGTTGATGAAAAGATTTAAGCTTTTCGTAGATGCTAGCCATACGTTTTTCTTCACCTGCAATCACTGGTTTATAAAACTCTGTTCCTACAAGCTCATCTGGTAAGTATTGCTGATCTATCCAACCACCAAATGTTCCGATTGGGGTGTTATGCGGATACTGATAACCGACATGTCCTAGATCTTTTGCCCCTGCATAATGAGCATCACGCAAATGATGAGGAATATCACCCGTTTTACCTGCATGAATCGCCTTTATCGCCTCATCGATCGCAGCAATAGCTGAATTAGATTTTGAAGCTAAACACATTTCAATTACTACACTTGCTAGTGGGATACGTGCCTCTGGTAATCCAAGACGTTCTGCTGCTTGTATAGCCGCTAACATATGGGGACCTACCTCAGGGTTAGCAAGACCAATATCTTCATACGCCATGACAAGTAAACGTCTGCTGACAGCAACTAAATCACCAGTTTCTAATAAATGCGCTAAATAATATAGTGCGGCATTAGTATCACTGCCACGTACAGATTTCTGTAGGGCAGAAAGTAAATTATAAAAATGCGAGCCTTTTTTATCACCATATACACCGATTCGACTAATAAGGTGTTCAATGATATGATCGGCTGCAATCGTTTGTCCATCTACTTCATCACTTGCATAATAAATGGATTCTAACAAAGTCAATGCTTTTCGGGCATCTCCGTTAGCTGCCTCAGCAATGAGCTCAATTTGAGAATCTGTTAAGGCAAAATGATATTTAGCTAGACCGCGTTTTTCATCCGCAAGTGCTTTTTCTATAAGCTCAATTAAATTTTCCTTTGTTAACCGTTTTAGTTGATAAATCTCACCACAGCGTGAACGAATAGCTGGATTGACATCGTGGTAAGGATTTTCTGTTGTTGCACCAATTAGCACAATCGAGCCATTTTCAACATGTGGAAGCAGAGTATCTTGCTGTAATTTATTGAAGCGATGAATTTCATCCAAAAAAAGAAGGACTTTTCCTGAGACTCTGGCTTCTTGTACAATATCTTCAACATCTTTTTTACCAGCTCGTGTTGCGTTGAGTGCGAAGAAAGGGAGCTGAGAGCTTCCTGCAATCGCATTTGCTATAGAAGTTTTGCCAATGCCAGGTTCTCCGTAAAGTAACATGGAAGGGACATGTTCATTTTGGATCATTTTATAAAGAGCTGTGTTTGGACCAATAAAATCTTGATGCCCTACAATTTCATCAAGTGTTAAAGGACGCATTCGAAAAGCCAGTGGTTCATTGTGCAAATTAAATCCCCCTTTCAGCTGTTGTTGTTATTTTTAATTCATCCATTTATGTGCACTAAAATAAAGCGCTGATATAGGATTGCTGAACGATGTTGAATCGCATTATTTAGTATATCATATCCTTCTAGGTGTATTTCCGAGTTCATCAAGAGGAGATTATGATATACTGTTGGTAGTAATTTTGACTAGACTAATTGAGGGTGATAAAATGAAAATTTCAACAAAGGGCCGTTATGGGCTTACGATTATGATTGAATTAGCAAAGCATTACGGAGAGGGTCCTATCCCTTTACGTAAAATTGCTGCTGAAAAAGAGCTTTCAGAGGCATATTTAGAGCAATTAGTGTCACCGCTTCGTAATTCAGGCTTAGTAAAAAGTGTACGTGGCGCTTATGGTGGTTATATGCTAGCGAATCCACCGAGCGAAATTTCTGCAGCCCATGTTATTAGTGTACTAGAAGGGCCAATCCAACCAGTAGAGGGTATTGAAAACGAGGAGGCACCACAACGAGAGTTATGGTTACGCATTCGTGACGCTGTAAAAAATGTGTTAGATACAACGACAATTGAAGATTTAGCACAATACACAGAAGAAAATGTAGCAGAAGGCTATATGTTCTATATTTAAAATGTTTAGGCTAAGGCGCTGCTCCCCATCCACATATCATATTTTGGTTGAAAATAAAAGGTGAAATCTATCGCACAGCTGTGTGTATTGGACTTCACGCTGAATGTTTTTGATAAGCATATGATAAAAGATGTGGGGTCCAGCGCTTTTTATCAAAAAGGAGTTTTCAACATGAATTCATATATTTATCTCGATCATGCGGCCACTTCACCGATGAATGGCCAAGTTATAGAAGCGATGACGACTGCCATGCAACAGGTATTTGGCAACGCATCCAGTATACATGGAGCAGGTCGAGAGGCGCGTAAATATCTCGATGATGCTCGTGACATATTAGCGAAGTCCATTGGTGCTCAAGCAGGAGAGATTATCTTCACAAGTGGTGGTACGGAAGCTGATAATATGGCTATTTTAGGTACTGTTTATGCCCGGGCTAAAGAAGGGAAGCACATCATTACAACACAAGTAGAGCATCATGCGGTGTTACATACATGTGAAAAACTTGAACGAGATGGCTTTGAAGTGACCTATTTACCAGTGGATAAGTTGGGGCGTGTAGCGATTGAAGATGTCCAAAAAGCGCTTCGTGAAGATACGATTTTAGTGACAATTATGTATGGCAATAATGAAATCGGTACTATTCAGCCGATTGCTGACATTGGCGAGCTATTACAAGGGCATCAAGCTACTTTCCATACAGATGCAGTTCAGGCTTATGGTTTAGAACCAATTGATGTTGGTCAATTAAAGGTTGATTTATTGAGTGTGTCTGCCCATAAAATTAATGGTCCTAAAGGGATTGGCTTCCTTTACCAAAAGGCTGGAACTCCTTTAGCTAGTTATGCTTTTGGGGGCGCACAAGAGAAAAAACGTCGTGCAGGAACTGAAAATATACCTGCAATTATTGGCTTTTCAATGGCTGTACAAGTTGCAAATAAGTTGCGTGAAGAAAAGCGTTCACTATACAATCACTTTAAGCAAATTATGCTGGATGTTTTTTCACAGGAAAAATTAGCGTTCCATGTTAATGGTGATAAAGAGCAGTCATTGCCACATGTTTTAAATATCAGCTTTGAGGGCATGGAAGTAGAATCCTTTTTAGTGAATCTTGATATGGCAGGAATCTGTGTATCTAGTGGTTCTGCATGTACCGCTGGGTCGATTGATCCATCACATGTGTTAGTTGCAATGTTTGGACAAGGTGCCGAGGAATTACGAAACTCGATCCGATTTAGCTTTGGTCAGGATTTAACGGAAAAAGATATACGAGACGCAGCTGAAAAAACGGCACAAATTGTGCAAAAACTAGCTAAAAAGTAATTTGCGAAGAACATGTTAGGTTTCTACAATTTTGGAAGCACTAACTGTAAATAGATAAAAGAAAAGGTGACCACAATGAAAGAAACACGTGACCCCTCTCAAATTCGCGTTGTTGTCGGCATGTCTGGTGGGGTAGATTCGTCGGTGGCTGCATACTTGTTAAAACAACAAGGGTATGAAGTAATCGGGATCTTTATGAAAAACTGGGATGATACTGACGAAAATGGTGTTTGTACAGCAACAGAAGATTATGATGATGTAATAAAAGTATGTAATCAAATTGGCATCCCATATTATGCTGTGAATTTTGAGAAACAATACTGGGATAAAGTTTTCACATACTTTTTAGAAGAATATAAGGCAGGACGTACGCCAAATCCTGATGTGATGTGCAACAAAGAAATTAAATTCAAAGCATTTCTAGATCATGCCATGAGCCTTGGCGCAGATTATTTAGCGACTGGTCACTATGCACGTATTGATCGTAGTGGTGATGGTGAAGTGCAAATGTTACGCGGTGTTGATGACAATAAAGATCAAACATACTTTTTAAATCAACTATCACAGGAGCAATTGGCACATGTTATGTTCCCAATTGGCAACATTGAGAAAAAAGAAGTGCGTAAAATTGCCGAGGAAGCAGGTCTGGCAACAGCGAAGAAAAAAGATTCAACAGGGATTTGTTTTATAGGCGAACGTAATTTCAAAGAATTTTTGAGCCAGTTTTTACCAGCTCAACCAGGTAATATGGAGACTATGGATGGTTTAGTCATGGGAAAACACGACGGTTTAATGTATTATACACTTGGGCAACGACACGGTCTTGGTATTGGTGGAGACGGTGAGCCATGGTTTGTGTTAGGGAAAGACCTAGAGCGTAATGTTCTACTTGTTGGACAAGGCTTTGACAATGAACATTTATATTCTACTTCTTTATCCGCTGTAAAAATGAACTATACTTCGACAAAAAAATTGCCCGGGAAATTTTCTTGTACAGCAAAATTCCGCTATCGTCAAACTGATACACCGGTAGAAGTGGAGATATTAGCAGATGGTCGTACACATATTACATTTGCTGAGCCTGTCCGTGCAATTACTCCAGGACAAGCGGTAGTTCTCTATGATGGAGAAGAATGTATTGGTGGCGGAACGATTGATGAAGTCTTTAAAAGTAACGAAAAGCTAACATATGTTGGATAACTTGCGTTTAGACTGCTTTTATTGCCACTTGGCTTCATGGAAGCAGTCTTTCGCTACATAGAGGTGATGAAATAGTGAATTATAATGAACAGGGCATTCAAGCATTTCAAGATAAGCTTTACGAAGAGGCTGCCCAACTATTTACAAAGGCGATAGAAGATGAGCCCGAAAATGCCATTGGTTATGTTAACTTCGGAAATCTATTAGCTGTCTTAGAGGATATAGAACGGGCAGAGCGTTTTTTCCAAAAGGCTATAACTGTTGATGAAACAGCGGCTACCGCTTATTACGGGTTAGCAAACCTCTATTACAATGCGGAGCGCTATGCTGAAGCTGTGAAGCTTTACGAACTAGCACTCAAGCATAATATTGAAGGTGCAGATGTGTACTATATGATGGGGAAATGCTTTGAGCGTATGGAAAATTCAAAATTAGCATTGCCTTATTTACAAAGGGCCGTTGAAATTGCTCCTGAAGATACACAGATCCGTTTAGCCTATGCAATTGTGCTGTGTGCACTAGAAATGTTTGAGCAAGGGAAGAAGGAACTGGATCTTTTAATCGAGCAGGACTGGAATAATGCAGATGCACACTATAATTTAGGCGTATTGTATGCAGTGTCAACAGAGCAAACAGAAGATGCAATGTATCATTTGAAACAAGCCTTTACATTACAGCCTGAATACGATCAAGCACGTTATATTTATGATTTGATTGCCCAGCGATTTAACTAATAGCTAAAAGCAGCAAGTGTCAATTGACAAACTTGCTGCTTTTTCATGTAGTTATATAGTAGGGTTTTGGCAGTTCATGGTTCAAAATATTATTACTATTAAATATTTTTTTATAAAATTTATCTCTTTCTCTTTTATTTTCAGGTTAAACTTGTTAGTGTATGTCATGCAGGAAAGGAATAGGTGACATGATGAATAAAGTATTTATTGCACTATTACTTGTAACAGCGCTTGCTGCAATTGAAGGAACGATTGTTAGTACAGCTATTCCAAGTATTACAGCTGATTTGTTAGGCGTAGATTTAATAAGCTGGATTTATTCCGCTTATTTACTAGCTTCTGCTATCGCTGCGATTATCTTCGGTAAGCTAGCCGACTTATTTGGGCGCAAACGGATGATTATTACCGGTATCATTATTTTTTTAATTGGTTCCATGTTATGTGGGTTAGCGCAATCGATGGAGCAATTAATTGTCTTCCGCGCAATTCAGGGGATTGGCGCAGGATCGATTTTACCTATTACATTAACAATGGTCGGAGAATTATTTACGACTGAAAAAGCACGTGCTAAAGGACAAAGCTATTTAAGTATGGTATGGGGCGTATCTGGCGTGGTTGGTCCACTATTTGGAGGTTTTATTGTTGACCAAGTGTCATGGCACTTTATATTTTTCATTAACGTACCATTTGGCCTAGCTTCTATTTATCTAATTGTTAAACATTATAAAGAGCAGGTAAAAGCAGTGAAGCGTAAAATTGATTACTTAGGCGCTGGATTATTTACTGTCGGAATGGTTTCGCTACTATATGTAATTATTGAAAACAGTAAAACACAAGCTTGGTTATCAAGTCAATCGCTCCTTATGTATGGTGTTGCGGTGGCATTTTTAGGCATTTTTATATGGGTGGAGCTACGAGCAGAAGAGCCGATTATTCCGTTAACACTGTTTAAAAATGGCCGCTTAATGGTGATTAATTCACTAACATTAACCACGATGTCTATTGTGATTGGTGTAACGGTTTATATTCCGATATATGCACAAAGTGTTCTTGGGAAAAATGCCACACAAGCTGGCCTACTTTTAACACCAATGTCTATATTCTGGACGATGAATTCCATTATGGCAGGTTACTTAATCGGACGTTTAACAAATAAACGAATTATCCAGATGGGTACGATTTTATTGGTTACAGGAACGATAATACTTGCAAAACTATCTTCAGGTTCCAGCGATATCAGCGTATATCTCGGTTCATCATTAATCGGGCTGGGTATGGGCTTTATCATGCCAATGTTAATGATTTCCATTCAAAAGGTGGCCGATCCGAAGCAACTGGGTATTTCTATTGGTCTCAATTCCTTTACCAATACATTTAGCCAAGCGGTCGGTGCAGCACTATTTGGGATGATTTTTAACCTTGCAACGAGTGAAAAAATGGCTTCATTAGGGAAGGGAGAAATTCAGCTTAATGGAGAGTTTGCAAAAGGCGGCTTTAGCATAGAAGAAATCAGCTTTTTAAAGGTAACTATTGCTGATGGTGTAAGCTTTGTATATATAACTACCTTAGTTTTTGCAAGTTGTGCCCTTATTCTATCCTTCTTTATTGCAACGAAATCCAAAGACAAAGCTTAAACATTAACAAAAAATCCACCTTCTTTTCCTGTGAGGAACTTTTATCGTTCCTGTAGGATGCTAGGTGGATTTTTTTCGTCTAAAAAATTCTAAAATTACTTAATCATTATTGTTAATGGTAGGGAGTTGTGCAAAATATTTAGCTAGCTGAGATATAGGTGTACTATCTAACAAAGAAGGCTCGGCCTCATTTTCTTTTAATATATTGATTTCTTTATTTAGTCGCTCCATTTTTCGATCTAACTCAGCGGCTTGTAGTGCGGCTTCTTTTAATTCAACCCGAATATGTTCAGGTACTTCTTTATTATATTTATAATAAATTTTATGTTCTAAGCTTGCCCAAAAGTCCATCGCAATTGTCCGAATTTGAATCTCTGTATACACCTTTTCCATATGGTCTGACATGAAAATTGGAATTTTTATAATAAGGTGCAAGCTTTGATAACCATTTTCTTTAGGTTTAGCAATATAATCCTTCACCTCTACAACCTCAATGTCATGTTGTGCCTGTAACATGGCACTGACTTTATAAATATCCTCGACAAATGAACAAGTAATACGAGCACCTGCTATATCACGAATGTTTTCTCGAACACCTTCCATCGTTGGAGGAAGTTCTTTTTTCAACATCTTTGTTAAAATGCTTTTCGGTGATTTTACACGTGTTGAAATATGCTCTATTGGATTATATTCATGAATCAGCTTAAATTCTTCTTGCAGAATATTGATTTTCGTTTCCACTTCCTGTAATGCAAATTTATAGGCTAAAAAGAAGCGTGTTAACTCTGTTTGAAATGATTTTAAAGAGTTTACTTCGAGTTCGGTTTTCATAGTTTAAAATCCTTTCCCCTATGTCTGTGGACACATATTTATTTTCCACTACTCATTTTATGTAGAATTGTCATTTATCTCAATAAAATAGCAACCAATTATTGGCGAGATTTAAATAGTAAAATAGTTTTTTATAATAATGGAACTTTTCTACATTATATATAACTATCATAAGAGGTAAAAGGTTTCGGAAAGGTAGGAAGGATTGAAAGGATTAGATTAAGGAGATTGAGAGAAGTGTCACAAACAAAGGGGGGAAATGCCCCTTTGTCTTAACTAATAATTTCCGCATTTAAGTTATAACGTTTATTAAACTCATCCACAAATACTTGTAGGTCAATATAAGTCCCGATATAGGGCTCTGTTTCTTGATCGCGTAGGAAACCACAAGTAGCCTTTAATGATTTTGAAAACTCTAGTAACATTTGTTCATTATCGAGTTGAACATGGATAGCAAGAGAATGATCTTTTTTATTCACTTTAAAATACTTACCATCAATGATACGTTCTAAATTTGTTTCTTGAAATGGAAATACGTAATTTTTATAGATGAGGTTCATATTATCCCGCCTTTTTGCAATATTTTACTACATCTGTGTAGGGTAGATCTCCTCCAAAAATGGACAGAGCACTCCCGATTGTGACATGAAGTTTTCCGCCGGCTAATTGGTTAAACATTTCTAAGTCTTCCAGTGAACGAACGCCACCTGCATAGGTTGTTGGAATAGAAGTCCAGGCAGCAAGATCCCGTACCAAATTTTCCTGCATGCCACCCTTTTTTCCTTCCACATCGACTGCATGAATTAAAAGTTCATCACAAAAATTTTCAATATACTGGATAGATGCTGCATTGACTTCAAAATGACTAAATTTTGTCCATTTATCAGTCACAACAAACCATTTGCCATCTTTCATCCTGCAACTGAGATCAATGACAAGATGTTCTTTACCGATTAATTCGTTTAAGTGTTTTAAGCGTTCTAAATCAAGCTGACCATCATGAAAGATATAGGAAGTGACAATGACATGTGAAGCACCAGCATCAATATATTTTTTGGCATTCGCAGCAGTAATACCACCACCAATTTGTAAACCTTGAGGAAATGCAGCTAATGCGGCTAAAGCAGCATCTTCATTTCCTGGGCCAAGCATGATGACGTGTCCACCTGTTATGTGATCTTGCGCAAACATTTGTGCATAGTAGCTAGAGTCAAAACTAGAAGTAAAATTCTCAACGACTGATTGATTTGAATAACCTAAAGTACTTCCTACAATTTGTTTTACTTTGCCATCATGTAAATCGATGCAAGGTCTAAATTCCAATAACTTCACGATCCTTTCGTGCAACTATTTCTTATTTATCATAGCATGGAAATATGGGTAAAAGCAGAGAATTATCATTTGTCGAAATAATGTAAAAATAACAAAGGGGAAATATTTTATCAACGATATAATGATATGTATATGGTAAAATGAAAAGATTGAAAACAATTAGAAAGGACGGACCGAACATGACCGATCATCCCGATTTATTTGAACTCAATAAATTTTTTATACTCGGACGTCCAATCGTCTCTATTTTTCATAACACACAAAATATGTATTCCATTGTGCGTGTGAAAATTCAAGAGACAAACTTACAATATGAAGATAAAGAAATTATCGTTGTTGGGTATTTTCCGCCGTTACAAATGGATGAACAATACCGTTTTACGGGTATTTTAAAACAGCACCCTAAATATGGTGCTCAATTTCAAATCGAGACATTTACAAAAGAGGTACCCGCTACTGAACAAGGAATAATTCATTATTTATCCAGTGACTTATTTGTAGGAATCGGGAGAAAAACAGCTGAAACCATTGTTGAAAAATTAGGTGCTAATGCATTACGTCTTATTTTGGAAGATCCAAGTGCACTTGACGCTGTCCCACGTTTATCCGCTGAAAAAAAAGAAGTGATCCATCGCACGATTGAGCAAAACCTAGGTTTAGAACGTGTAATGATCCAGTTGAATGAGTGGGGCTTTGGTCCACAGCTTGGAATGAAGATCTATCAAACCTATCGAACAGAGGCCGTTGAATTATTAACAAAAAATCCATATCGCTTGATAGAAGATGTGGAAGGGGTAGGATTCTTTCGAGCGGATGAGCTTGGTGCGAAATTAGGGATTACCGGAAACCATCCTGATCGTGTCAAAGCAGCGATTCTCCATAATTTAAATACTGCCGCTTTATCTGACGGGCATGTCTATCTAGATGCGGAGCATGTTTTACCACTCGTAAAGGAAATGCTTGAACAAAGCCAACGACAGGAAATTCCGTTTGAGGACATCTCAAAAGCATGTATCGAACTACGTGAAGATGGGAAAATTTGTGGGGAAGAAACAAGATTATATTTACCATCTCTTTATTTTTCAGAGGTAGGAATTGCCTCGAAAATTTTGACGCTTATTGAGCGAAATAGCAAGGCTGAGCATTTTAGCAAAGATGAGATCCGCAAAGCGATTGGTGAAACTGAGGAACTACTTAATGTGACCTATGCTGAAACGCAAGCAAATGCTATTGAACAGGCGCTAAATTCAGCAGTGATGATTTTAACGGGAGGACCTGGAACTGGTAAAACGACTGTTGTACGTGGAGTTGTTGAAGTCTATGCGAAGCTACATGGCTTGTCATTAAATCCAAAAGAATATGCTCAAAAAGAAGAGCCTTTTCCCATCATCCTTTGCGCACCCACTGGACGAGCTGCCAAGCGCTTAGCTGAATCCACCGAACTACCTGCTATGACTATTCATCGTTTACTCGGGTTTACAGGTCAAGAAAAAGAGGAAGAGACTGAACGAGAGGTAACAGGTAAGCTTATTATAGTGGATGAAATGTCAATGGTGGATACATGGCTAGCCCATCAGTTACTTAAAGCTTTACATGAGGAAGTACAGGTTGTCTTTGTGGGGGATCAGGACCAGTTACCCCCTGTAGGACCAGGACAGGTGTTAAAGGATTTATTAGCATCCAAGCAACTTCCGACTGTGGAATTGACAGATGTTTACCGTCAAGCAGAGGGCTCTACAATTATTGAACTAGCCCATCAAATTAAAAAGGGGACAATCCCCAAGGATTTAACATCCAAAACTACTGATCGTTCGTTTATAAAAGCTTCCGTCGATCAGGTTGGAAATGTTGTGACGCAGGTGGTAAAAAGTGCTGTTGCTAAAGGTCAAGAAATTCGTAATATTCAAGTACTAGCTCCTATGTATAAAGGACCTGCGGGCATTGATAATTTAAATAAAATGATCCAAGAGCTTATCAACCCTAATGATACAGGGACAAGAAAAGAACTTGTCTTTGGAGACGTAACTTATCGAATAAAAGATAAAGTCCTACAGTTAGTCAATCAACCAGAAAGTAATGTTTTTAATGGGGATATGGGGGAAGTCATTAGTATTATTAAGGCAAAGGAAACGATAGAAAAACAGGATTTACTTGTCGTTTCATTTGATGGGATAGAAGTAACTTATCAGCGTAGTGATTTGAATCAACTAACATTAGCTTACTGTTGTTCCATTCATAAATCTCAAGGATCAGAGTTTCAGACTGTCATTATGCCTGTTGTAAAAGGGTATTCAAAAATGTTGCGTCGTAATCTTTTATACACTGGGATTACGCGAGCCAAAAACTTTTTGATTTTATGTGGTGAACCAGATGTCCTTGCAGATGGCTTACAGCGTACTGACGATCTACAGCGTTTCACATCTTTACGCGCACGACTAAATCCAATGGATGTCAATGAAGTAATTATTGAAGTCGAGGCAGTTCCAGTAGAAAATGAAATTGTGCAAGAATCGGCTATTATTGAACCTAAATTAACAGTAGAAACAGCACCATATATTCATCCAATGATTGGTATGGAGCAAGTCTCCCCATATGATTTTTTGGATGATTAAAGGATGTACCCGATTAGATTTCGTTCTGATCGGGTTTTTCTAATTCGTCATATCGTCACCTAATATTTGGACATTTCATATACTATATGAGTACAAAAACATAGGGAATGTTTAGGGGTGACAACATGCCAATAATTTCAGGACAGCAGTATATTGAACGTATTGATGCTTTAAAAACGTATATTTCGATTGACGGGGAAGTTGTGACTAATAAAGTGTCAGAGCATCCTGCATTTAAGGGGATCATGCAAAGTCAGGCAAAGCTCTTTGATTTTCAACATCAAGATTCGTTTCTTGAAAAAATGACATATGAATCGCCAACTAGCAAACAGAGAGTTGGCATGTCTTTCCTTCAAGTAATGACTCCAGAAGATCTCATAAAGCGACGTTTAGCCGCCAGAGAATGGGCTTTACTAACACAGGGTATGATGGGGAGAAGCCCTGACTACATGAATACGACATTGATGGCTTTGGCATCAGCATCAGACTTTTTGAAAGATAAGCCAAATTGTTTTCCAGACCATTTGCTGAAGTTTTATGAATATGCCCGTGAAAATGATATTTCCATGACACATACCTTTATAGAACCGCAAGTAAACCGCAAGCGTTATTACTATGAAGATGAAGAAGTAATCATAGCTGCCAAAATAGTTGCAAAAACGGGCGAAGGCTTAGTCATTAAAGGAGCGAGATTATTAGCCACACAGGGAGGAATAACGGATGAACTTCTTGTTTTATCAACAAATGGCTATGATGAAGGAAAAGGTTTTGGTTTTTCTATACCGAGTAACACAAAGGGTTTAAAGTTTTTATGTCGGCAATCCTTTGTCGGTGGAGACTCTACGTTTGATAATCCTTTAAGTGCACGGTTTGAAGAAATGGATGCGATTGTTGTTTTTGATGATGTAGTTGTCCCATGGGAGCGGGTATTTTACTACGAAAATGTGGAAGTGGCCAATCAATTTATGAATGTTAGTGGCTTCCAAACATATGGTTTGCATCATGTGCTGTCTCGTCAAATTGCAAAGACGGAATTCGTCCTAGGGGTTGTCCAATCGATTGTAGATACGATTAATATCGGGGATTACCAACACGTCCATCAAAAAGTGGTAGATGTAATTGTGGCTTTAGAAACGATAAAAGCTTTACAATTAAAATCAGAAATTGAGGCACAAAGGGATTCGTTTGGCTTTATAAGACCAGACCTATCGACATTACAGGTCGCTATTCATATCTTCCCAAAAGTATATCCTACCTTTACAGAAATCATCCAGCAACTAGGAGCAAGTGGATTAATGTCCATACCGAGCGCAAAAGCCTTTGCAGCTGATGATGGGGAACTTGATCACTATCTGCAATCATTTCAAGATAAAGGCGAAGAACGTGTTAAAAAATTTCGATTAGCTTGGGATTTAACGATGAGTAGTTTCGGCACTAGGCAAACGCTGTATGAGCGGTTTTTCTTTGGAGACCCAGTTCGTTTATCAAGCCTGCTCTATCAATCCTATAGGCGCGAGCATTTAGTGCAGAGGGTAGAAGACTTTCTGAAAAATGATTGATTAAGTTTGACAGTTGTGAAACTATCCGTTATTATTTATAGGAATAAAAAAATAAGATTCCCTTCGTTAGGTGAGGCTCCTATGCTGGAGATACGCTACTACCCAAAAATGTCGAGAGACGCCAATGGGTCAACAGAAATCATCGAAATAAGGTGTTTTTTAACGTAGCTGGACATATTCCTATGCCGCATAGTGCTAAAACTCAACGTTTGAAGGTAACAAACATGCAAAGATTTTTTATTGCTATTTTTTGATATGTGTATTCAACACGCCTTCATTCGTAGAAGGCGTGTTTTTGTTATGAAAGGAAGGTGATGAGAAATGGATAGTAGTCCTGAGCCGAATAAGTATAATGAAGGTAGTCAGAAAGTATTGAGAGAGTCGTCGTTTCTTATCGCCGACACAGACAGAAGGCATTAAAAGAAAGCCTTTTGTTCCTCTAATAATAAAACACGAGGTGAAGTATCATGATTAAAATTCACTATTTCGATCACAATAGCAATACAGTCCAACATGATTTCAACATGAAAGATTTAAGACTTCCCATTCATAACGAGGATTTATTATGGGTGGATTTATATGCGTACAGTCATAATGAATTAAATAATATAGCAGATGTATTTGGCTTTCATCCACTAGCAGTTGAAGATTGCTTACATGAAGGCTCGCGCCCGAAAATGGATAGTTATGGGGATTATAAATTTTTCGTTTTCCATGCGCCAATCTACAATGAAAAAAGTAACAATGAAATTACAACGGTCGAGTTAAATATTTTTATGGGACCAAACTATGTTGTTACTGTCCATAAACACAAATTACAATGGCTAGGCCACATAGAAAATGTTTGTTTGAATAGTACGAAATATATGGAAAAGGGCACTGACTTTTTATTGCATACCATTATTGATGGAATTACAGACGAGTATTTTCCTGTATTGGAGCGAATTCGAGCACGTATAGATGAACTTGAAGAAGAAATTTACGATTATCAACCGAAAGTAGTAACAGAAGAATTTCTTGCATTAAAACGGACAATTATTTTAATTCGTCAGGCTATCATGCCTCAAAGAAGAATTTTTTCAACCATTAATGGCCAATGGAAATTTGATATTCAAGAGGAAAATATACCGTTCTATAAGGATTTAAATGATCATCTTGAACGCATTGTCGACTCCACTGAAACCTATCGAGACTTAGTCAACAGCACGCTAGATACGTATTTTTCGATTATCAGTGGCAAGTCCATTGAAAAGTTGAACTTGTTAACTGTTATTTCGACAATTATGTTACCTTTATCTGTGATTACTAGCTTCTTTGGTATGAATGTACCTTTACCTTATCAAGATTCACCTATTACAACCATTACTATTAGTGCCTTTTTAGTGTTATTTACTTGGGGAATGTGGGCATACTTTAGAAAAATGATTGCCTAGTTACAATTAGCAATACTAGTGCTAATTGACAGGTGAACAGATTTTTTTTATAATTTTCGTTAGAGAAAGTAAAAACGATGATGGAAAAAGTACGTATTTGCGTGTGTGAAAGAAAGGGATTTCTTGGCTGAAAAAATCCTCACAATGCAAATGCCGAAAGCTACTCCAGAGTGCAACTAATCCCTGCCGTTCACTGACGTTACAAGTGCTAAAGAGGTAAGTAAGAACGTTTACTTACAACTAGGGTGGTACCGCGAGACAGATGACAAGTCCTCGTCCCTTTTTGGGGATGAGGGCTTTTTTATTTTCTTTCAGTAAAAGAATTCCATTTATAGTGATGGATACCAAATGTTGCTGACAGGGAATAAATGGGTCGTAAGAGTCTGGTTCATATCGTGATTTACAATATAAACAAGGAGGAATTTATCCAATGAAAGCAGTAGATATTCGTCATATGTATTTGGAATTTTTTAAAGAAAAGGGGCATCACCATGAACCGTCCGCACCTCTTGTGCCAATAAATGATCCATCCTTACTTTGGATTAATTCAGGCGTTGCTACACTTAAACCGTATTTTGACGGTCGTGTTATTCCGGACAACCCTCGAATTACAAATGCCCAAAAATCAATTCGTACCAATGATATTGAAAACGTAGGAAAAACAGCGCGTCACCATACGTTCTTTGAAATGTTAGGGAACTTTTCAATTGGTGATTACTTTAAAAAAGAAGCTATTCATTATGCTTGGGAATTTTTAACGGATAAAAAGTGGATGGGCTTTGATCCTGAATTATTATCCATCACAATCCACCCAGAAGATCAGGAAGCATATGATGTTTGGCATCAAGAAATTGGTATTCCTGAAGAACGTTTAATTCGTTTGGAAGGAAATTTCTGGGATATTGGTGAAGGTCCATCTGGCCCAAACTCAGAGATTTTTTATGATCGTGGCGTTGAATACGGCTCAGACGAAAATGATCCAGAAATGTACCCAGGTGGGGAGAATGAACGTTACCTTGAAATTTGGAACCTAGTGTTCTCTCAATTCAACCATAATCCTGATGGTACATATACACCACTACCGAAGCAAAATATTGATACTGGTATGGGTCTAGAACGTATTGTCTCAGTGGTTCAAAATGTACCAACGAATTTTGATACGGATTTATTCATGCCGATCATTGAAAAGATTGAGGAATTTGCCAACCGTAAGTACAAACGTCCTGGTGAAGTAGATTTAAATGAAATTTTTGGCTCAGAAGAAGATATTAATACGCCATTTAAAGTTATTGCAGACCACATTCGTACTGTAGCGTTTGCAATTGGTGATGGTGCCCTTCCTTCAAACGAAGGCCGTGGCTATGTATTACGCCGCCTACTACGTCGCGCAGTTCGTTACGCAAAACAAATTGGTATTGAGAAACCATTTATGTTTGAATTAGTCCCAACAGTGGGTAAAATCATGGAAGACTTCTATCCAGAGGTAACGGAAAAATGTGAATTTATTCAACGCGTTATTAAAAATGAAGAAATTCGTTTCCATGAAACATTAGATGGTGGTCTTACGATCTTTAATGAAGTAGTTGAATCACAAAAAGCAGCTGGTCATGATTATATTCCAGGAGCAGATGCTTTCCGTTTATATGATACTTACGGTTTCCCTATCGAATTGACGGAAGAATATGCAGAAGAAGTAGGAATGAAAGTCGATCATGGGGGCTTTGAAGCGGCAATGGAAGAACAACGTGAACGTGCGCGTGCAGCTCGTCAAGATGTTGACTCTATGCAAGTACAAAATGAAGTATTAGCAAACTTAACAGTTGCCAGCGAATTTGTTGGCTTTAACACGTTAGAAGCTAATACCGAAATAGCTGCAATGATTGTTAATGGTCAAGTGGCAAAAGTAGCATCTGAAGGCCAAGAAGCATTAGTTATTTTAGCCAAAACACCATTCTATGCTGAAATGGGTGGTCAAATTGCCGATAGCGGTATCATTTCAAATGATAGCTTCACTGCTGTGGTGAAAGATGTTCAAAAAGCACCAAATGGTCAACCGCTCCACACTGTAGTGGTTGAATCAGGTGAAATGCATGTGGAAGATGCTGTACAAGCAATTGTTAATCGTGATGACCGCAATTTAATTATTAAAAACCATACAGCGACACATATTATGCAACGAGCGTTAAAAGATGTGTTAGGCGATCACGTCAACCAAGCGGGCTCTTATGTAGGTCCTGATCGTTTACGTTTTGACTTCTCTCACTTTGGTCAAGTGACAAAAGAGGAATTACAGCAAATTGAACGTATTGTTAATGAAAAAGTGTGGGATGATATAGAGGTCGTTATTGAAGAAATGGGCATCGATAAAGCGAAAGCAATGGGTGCAATGGCGTTATTCGGCGAAAAATATGGCGATGTTGTCCGTGTCGTTTCAATTGGAGATTATTCAATTGAGCTATGTGGTGGTATCCATGTAAAACGCTCTTCTGAAATTGGTTTCTTCAAAATTGTTTCAGAAGGTGGAATCGGTGCAGGTACTCGTCGTATTGAAGCTGTTACAGGTAAAGTGGCTTATGAAGTTGTAAAAGAAGAAGAAGCTCTATTAAATGATGCAGCGTCATTATTAAAAGCAAATCCTAAAGATATCGTAACAAAAGTACAAGCATTACAGGGTGACTATAAAGAATTACAACGTGAAAATGAAGCCTTATCTCAAAAAATTGCCAATGCTCAAGCGGGGGCAATTGTTGATGCAGCACAAACAATTGGAGATGTAACAGTTCTTTCTACAAAAGTAGAAGCAAAGGACAATAACCAACTGCGCCAAATGATGGATGATTTAAAAGCGAAAATGCCAAAAGCAATTATCGTTCTTGGAGCAGTCGATGGCGATAAAGTGATGTTATGTGCAGGGGTATCAAAAGATTTAGTTGGTGGCAATTACCATGCGGGGAATATTGTGAAAATGGTTGCAGAAGCTTGTGGTGGTAAAGGTGGCGGTCGTCCCGATATGGCGATGGCAGGAGCAAAAGATGCATCAAAACTTGATGAAGCACTACTTTCTGTGTATGATTATGTTAAATCCATTTAATTAATTCGCCAAAACATGTTATAATAAAGAGAAATTGGAGATGAGCTTGTTCGCACATCTCCTTATTTCTGAAAGCGAGGTGCTGGTCATGAGTTCTTTTGATCAAACGATGAAATTTAATTTTCCAGAAGAATCAATGGAACAGGAAGTCAAGCAGGTAATGTTGAAAGTTCATTCTTCATTAGAGGAAAAGGGATATAACCCTATCAATCAGATTGTTGGTTACTTACTTTCTGGTGATCCGGCGTATATTCCTCGCCATCAGGATGCTCGTAATTTAATTCGCAAGCTTGAGCGTGACGAAATTCTAGAAGAGCTTGTTAAATTTTATATCAAAAAGAATAACGAGGACTAGAAATGAGAATTATGGGATTAGACGTTGGGTCGAAAACCGTTGGCGTTGCTGTCAGTGATGCATTAGGTTGGACTGCCCAAGGTATTGAAACCGTAAAAATTGATGAGGCTAACGGCGAGTTCGGCATTGAACGTATCACCGAGCTAGTAAAGGAATATGCTATAACAGCATTTGTTGTAGGCTTTCCGAAAAACATGAATAATACGGTTGGACCGCGTGGAGAGGCTTCTGAAAACTATAAAAAGTTATTAGAAGAAACGTTCTCACTACCGGTTACATTATGGGATGAGCGTTTAACAACGATGGCAGCGGAACGTATGCTAATCGAGGCGGATGTGAGTCGCAAAAAGCGCAAGCAAGTCATTGATAAAATGGCGGCTGTGATGATTTTACAAGGCTATTTGGATAGCAAAAATTAATTGATGAGGTGACTATACATGGCACACGAGCATAACCATGAAGAAGAATTACACGTTCAACACATTACAGTGATTGATGAAAACGGAAATGAACAGCTTTGTGAAGTAATTCACGTTCATGAATCTCCAGAATTTGGAAAATCGTACGTATTTTACTCAATGGTAGGCGCAGAAGAAGATGAAGATGGCTCAGTTGAAATTTTCGTTTCTTCATTTGTACCGTCTGATAACGGTGAAGATGGTGAACTAACACCAATCGAAACTGAGGCAGAATGGGATATGGTAGAAGACGTATTAAACGCTTTAGAAGATGAAAACGAAGACTAATCTTCTTTCTTAAAGCTTGGAACAAGGATCGCAGCTTGCAGTCCTTGTTCTTTTTTATTGCAAGCTGGTTTAATTTTTTCTCAATTAAGGGAGTACCCCTGTGATTAAAAGGTGTGAATTTGCTCCAGGTTGTTGAGAAAATGATCAAAGAGTAGTGTGACCACATATTAAATGACAATAAACTGTCTAGGAGGAAATCGAATGAATGAAGAAACGCACGAATTTATGATTATCGATAAAGATGGGAAGGAACAACGTTGCCATGTGGTCTTTACATTTGATGCAGAGGATAAATCCTATGTGCTATTCTCCTTTTTGGATGCCAATGGCGAAGAGATTCCAGGAGATCTTTCGGCCATGACTTTCGATTATGACGATAACAATGGTGAGATGACAAATTTACAGCCTGTCGAAACGGATGCAGAATGGGAAATGATTAATGAGGTGGTGTTGACACTTCTTGATGAATTTGAAGAAGAGCCACAACTTATTACTGTGACAAATGAAGATGGAACAGATCAAGTTTGTGAGGTTATTCATACTTTTACATCTGAACAATTTGGTAAATCGTATGTGTTATATGTGCCAGCGACAGATGAACCGATTGATGAACGTGATATTTTTGCAGCTCAATATCTAGCTGGGAATGACGGTTCTATCGAAGAATTATTACCCATCGAAACAGAAGAAGAATGGGCATATGTTGAAGATGTATTAAACGAAATGTAAAAAACTCCGAGTGGTTGTGAGCCACTCGGAGTTTTTTTATGTTTTATTAATAGAAATTTTCTATCAATGGTCAAAAAGTATTCTATCTGTAAATGGAAGTTTTGCGTTTTCGAGTAATATAAGAGGAAATACGAGAAAATATAGGTATTTTTAGTTTTAATTTTCTGAATTTTTTAACAAACGAACCAAAAGGGCCATTGACCAAACATAAGTAAATAGATAAGATTTGTTTTAAATTAAACCAAGTAAATTGATTAATTAAGGAGGTAATATAATGAGATTAGGTTGGAAATTGCTGGTCGGAGCATTGGTAATAGGCTTATTGGCAGGTTGTACAAACAAAGGAGAGGCTGCTAAAGAGGAAATTGAAACATTAAAAGTAGGAGCTGCTAATGTTCCTCACGCGGAAGTATTGGCGTATTTAGAAAAAGACCTTGAAAAGGATGGCGTGAAACTAGACATTACCATCATAAAAGATGCTGTGCAAACGAACCAACAAACGGCAGATGGAGAGTTGGATTTTAATTATTTTCAACATGTTCCATTTTTAGAACAGACGAATAATGAAAGCCAATTAGATTTAGTCAGTGTAAAAGGAATTCATATTGAACCATTTGGTGTGTATTCTAAAAAAATAAAAAAATTGATTGATTTGCCACAAAATGCAAAGGTTGCTGTACCAAACGATGTTGTCAATTTCTCTCGAGCGTTACTACTTTTTCAAAATAACGGCTTGATTGAATTAGATAAAGCAAAGAAAAATGATTATACAGTCGAAGATATTACGCAAAATGAGAAGAATATTCAATTTATCGGAGTTGATTCTCCTTTACTTGTTCGTTCATTAGATGATGTAGACGCATCAGCTATTAATACAAATTATGCTTTAGAAGGGGGCTATAATCCTATGAAGGATGCACTGATTATAGAAGGCTCTGATTCACCCTACGTCAACATAATAGCATCGACAAAGGAAAGAAAGGATGATCCCGCAATACAGATAGTCGTTAAGTGGTTAACAAGTGAAAAGGCACGTTCTTTCTTTGAAGATCAATATAAAGGTGCTGTTGTTCCCGCATTTTAAAGCTTTGCCATCAACATAAATGCTAAGGAGGTAATTGTGCATGATTGAGTTTATTGAAACGACAAAAGAATTCCAGGTCGGTACCTCGACTGTAACCGCCTTAAATCATATCAATTTAACGATTCAAAAAGGGGATATTTTTGGTGTTATCGGCTTTAGTGGTGCTGGTAAGAGCACTTTGATTCGGACAGTAAATTTACTGGAGGAGCCTTCGTCGGGGCAAGTAATTGTAAATGGTAAAGAACTAACCACACTCACGAAAAGACAGCTTCGCAAGGAGAAGAAAAATATCGGCATGATTTTTCAACACTTTAATCTTCTTCATTCTAAAAATGTCTTTGAAAATGTAGCAATGCCATTAATTATTAGTGGCGTAAAAAAAACAAATTTGAGAGATCAAGTAAATGAAGTTTTAGCATTTGTTGGCTTAACGGACAAAGCCAATCGCTATATTGACGAGTTATCAGGGGGGCAAAAACAAAGAGTTGGCATTGCTAGAGCATTGGTAACAAAACCAACTATCCTTTTATGTGATGAAGCAACTTCGGCTCTCGACCCCCAAACAACCAAATCGATTTTAACTTTACTTAAGAAAATCAATAGAGAGTATGGTATAACGATTTTGCTGATTACTCATGAAATGGAAGTTATTCGAGATATTTGTAATCGAGTAGCTGTCATGGAAAATGGAAGAATTATAGAAACAGGTAATGTACTTGAAATTTTCTCAACTCCAAGAGAGGAAACAACCAAAAGTTTTGTCCAATCGGTTGTTCGAGATGAAATACCCCCTTCTGTTTATGAGCAATTAAAGAGTATGAATGACGCTAAAAAAATTTATAGTTTAAAATTCATTGGTGTAGACGTTGGACAGCCAATTGTCTCACAAGTAGCGAAAAAATTTGCTGTAGATGTCAATGTTTTATTTGGCAATATCACGGAGTTACAAGGAATTCCATTCGGCCATTTAATTGTGGAGCTTGTTGGCTCTGATAAAGACATCCAAAAAGCATTTCTATTTATCCAGGCTAAAAATATTCAAATAGAGGAGGTTGTTGCACGTGAAAGTGAGCACACAAATCATTATCGACGCGGTTCTAGATACGCTGTACATGGTTAGCATTTCTTTGTTTTTTGGTGCGATTTTAGGCTTTATTTTAGGGGTAATCCTAGTTGTGACGAGAAAAGGGCATATTCTTGAAAATAAATTAATCTTCGCCATTGTTAATCCAATCGTAAATACATTACGTTCCATTCCATTCATTATTTTACTTGTCGCAATTATTCCATTTACAAGATTACTCGTTGGTACTGCTATTGGTACGACCGCTGCCATTGTGCCGTTAGTCTTGCATATTGGACCCTATATTTCAAGATTAATAGAAAATTCATTATTAGAGGTGGATGGGGGCATTATTGAAGCCGCCAAAGCAATGGGAGCCTCTCCATTTCAAATAATTCAAAAGTTTTTGTTGCCTGAAGCTTTTCCATCCTTAATATTAAGTGTCACGACTGCAACGATAGGGCTTATTGGTGCGACAGCCATGGCAGGAGCTGTTGGAGGCGGTGGTTTAGGGGATGTTGCCATTACTTATGGCTATCAACGTTTTGATAATACGACAATTATGGTAACAGTTGTCATTTTAGTTGTCCTTGTACAGATTATTCAAAGCATTGGCAACAGTTTTGAACGAAAAATACGTAGGATGTCTTAGGGGAGAGTGTGAACATGAAAAAACTGACATATTTAATAGGGATTTTTGCATTGCTACTTTTACTAGTGGCATGTGCAGAGGCAGAAGAAGATACTGTGAAGGTTGGTATCCGTGGTTCTGAATTGAAAACATGGGAGTATATTAAGGATCAGGCTAGCAAAGAAGATATTAACCTCGAATTAGTAACATTTTCCGCACAATACGATCCCAATCAAGCATTGGTGGAGGGAGAAGTAGATATTAATGCTTTTCAACATGTAGCCTATTTGAATTTATTTAATACGAATAATAACTCAGATTTACAGGCAATTGGCACAACGATAATGGCGCCAATTGGCTTATATTCAAACAAATATAAGTCACTAGATGATATAAAAGAAGGCACTAAAATCGCTGTACCAAATGATCCCTCCAACTGGGGTAGAGCTTTATTACTGCTTCAAGAGCATGGTTTACTAACAGTAACAGACAATTTTGATGGTAACGGTGGAGAAGATCGTATTAAAGAAAATCCGAAAAACATAACAATTTTGCCTGTTGATGGTGCAACTACGCCACGTGTGATGGAGGATGTTGATTTTGCCGTTATTAATAATGGTGTTGCTGTAGAAGCAGGTCTTTTATTGAAAGATGCCATCATTCACGAAAGTAAAACAGCTAAGCCATTTATTAATGTAATCGTGGCAAAGGCAGAAGACAAACATAATGACACGTTGAAGAAAATAGTGGAAATTTATCAACGTGATGAAACAGGCAATTTTATTAAAGAAGTATCAAATGGTAACTATATTCCAGTGGGAATGCCATTGGATGAATTAGCAACATGGAAGGATTTCTATTCATATTAGGAAGGGTGATACCATTGACTAAGAAAAAAGAAATAAAGCTAGCCTTATATTTAATTGGAGCAGGTATGCATGTTGCTGCATGGAGGCATCCATCTGCCCAAGCGAATGCAAGCATCGATATTCAAGCATTACAAAAAGTAGCTCAGATTGCGGAAAAAGGAAAGTTTGATATAGCTTTTGTGGCCGACAGCTTAGCCATTAATCATGAGTCACATCCACATATTTTGAATCGCTTTGATCCATTAATTCAAATTACCGCTTTAGCAGCAGCAACAACTAAAATTGGACTTGGAGCGACGGCTTCTACCACATACAGTGAGCCATATGTGTTAGCAAGACAGTTAATGTCCATCGATCATATAAGCAATGGGAGAGTTGCTTGGAACTTAGTAACCACAGCAGATGCCACAGGAGAAACAGCATTAAATTTTAGTCGTGATAAGCATTGGGAGCACGACCATCGCTATGAACGGGCAGAGGAGTTTATTGATGTTGTTCAGTCATTATGGGACTCTTGGGAAGATAACGCTTTTCTCTATGACCGAGATAACAATATATTTTATGATCGTCATAAAGTACACGAAACATCATTTAAGGGACGTTATTTATCTGTTAAGGGTCCATTAAATATTGCTCGTTCTGTACAGGGTCAGCCTGTTATTGTGGAGGCTGGTGCATCTAAACCAGGCCAACAATTAGCGGCACGTACGGCGGAAGTTGTATTTGTCCATTGGGATGACATTGAAAAATCAAAAGAACATTATCGTCAACTAAAGGCACAGCTTGCCACATTTGGACGTAAAGAGGAGGAGCTACTTGTTTTACAGGGAATTTCCCCGATAGTGGGCAATACAGAGGAGGAGGCAATTCGTAAATTTAATGAATTACAGTCGTTGATTGATCCATATGAGAGCTTAAAATTTGTTTCTGGGTACATGGGAAATGTCGACTTTTCAAAGTACTCACTCGATACACCTGCTAGCGAAGTGGAATTTCCAGAAGTGAATAGTATTCAAAGTCATTTTTATGAACATTTAGAGATTATTAAAAAGGAAAATTTAAAAGTTGGCGATTTATATGCGCGCCTATTTGGACCTGCAAAATGTGATGCCTTTGTTGGTACACCGATACAAATTGCAGATGAGATGGAGCGTTGGCTTCTAGAGCAAGCAGCAGATGGCTTTATGCTACAGTTTCCGTTATTACCACGTGATTTAGAGGATTTTGTTGATAAGGTTGTACCGATTTTGCAAGAGAGAGGCATTTATCGTAAAGAGTATACAGGCGCAACGTTAAGAGAGCATTTAGGATTGAAAGTGCCGCTGAATCGTTTTACTAAAAGTAAGGTGTCACAGGGATGAATGATATTTTTATACGTAATGAACGAGAGCAACGGCTTGTTCTATATGCTCAGAATTTAGCGACACAAATTGAAAGAACAGCAAATCGATATGATGAGAGTGGAGAATTTCCATTTGAACATTTTAAGATTTTAGAAGATGCAGGTTATTTTAGATTAACTGTACCCCAAAAATATGGGGGAGAAGAAATTTCTCTATACGAAATGTTATTAGTCCAGGAACAGTTAGCGAGAGGTGATGCTTCTACTGCATTAGCTGTCGGTTGGCATTTATTAACATTTTTGAATGTTCGTGAGGCGAAAGCATGGCCAGAGACTATATTTGCAGATTTATGCCGGAAAGCAGTTGAAGAAGGCTCACTTTTGAATATAATTAACAGTGAACGTGGAAAAGGAAATATTTCTCGTGGGAGTTTACCTGGCACAATCGCTAAAAAGGTGCCTGGGGGATATCTCATTACTGGTGAGAAAGCATTTGCTTCCTTAGCGCCGATTTTAAGCCAATTCACCATTGTTGCTTATGTGGAAGAAGAAAATCTAGCAGCAGAGTTTTTAATTACTAAAAATGAACAGGTGGAAATTGTTGAAACATGGGATGCGATGGGTATGAGGGCGACAGGCAGTCATGATATTATTTTTCATGATACGTTTGTACCAGAAGATGCATTGCTTTACCGACATCGTCCAAATGAAGTCAATCGTTTTTTAGCGGATGGCCGAGTCTATTCGTTAGAGATTCCAGCCGTGTACTTAGGGGTGGCAGGTGCAGCAAGAGACAATGCAATTGAATTTGCTAAAAATACGTATTCTCACAGCTTAGAAAATACTATTGCTCATGCCAGTCATGTTCAGCAAAAAATAGGCGAAATAGAAATTCTTTATCAAACTGCACGAAGAACATTGTATAGTATTGCAGCCCAGGTTGAACAAAATCCTGATCTTAAGGAGCAACTATCTCAATCTGTTAGTATTGCAAAGTATGTTATTTGTAATAACGCTATCGATATTGTAACAAAAGTTATGCAGGTTGTAGGAGGACGAAGTTTATCTAAAGAAAACAAAATCCAGCGGCTATTTAGAGATGTTCAATGTAGCCGCTTTAACCCTCCAGCCGATGATATGGTTATCACTCAACTTGCGACGGCATTACTTGCCGATAAGAAACAAGAAACTTTTCAATTATAGTATATATAATGAAGATTCTGAACCGTAAATGATTTATAGTGAGACAATCTGCCAGCAAAAATAGCTGGCAGATTTTTTTACATATGCAATTTCTCCTGAATTGTCGATTTCTGTTTGTCGTGATAGTTGATTTCTAGTATGATATTGGATAGTGATAGGGGGGAAACCCGTGAATAACGGTACTAAAAAACAAGAAATGTTTTCAAAAATGCAGGAAAAAAAATCAGAGGTAAAAATCGTGAGAAAAATCGTTGCAATTGTGGCAATTGTTTTTGTCCTCGTTATAGGGATTGTCGGTTTATTTGGGTACAATTATGTAAAGGGTGCCTTAAAACCACTGGATCCTAATGCGACAAAAGCAATTGCAGTAGAGGTACCAATCGGTTCTAGCTTGAGTTCTATTTCAACACTATTAGAGAAGAAAGGCGTTATTAAAGATGCGCGTGTTTTTAAATACTACGCAAAATTTAAAAACGAATCTCAATTCCAAGCAGGGAATTACGATTTAACGAAAGCGATGACATTTGATGAACTCATCGAAAGCTTAAAAACAGGGAAGGTGTACCGAAAACCTGTCTTTACGATGACGATTCCAGAAGGCTTAACACTTGAGCAAATTGGTAAAATTATTGAAAAGAAAACGCCATATTCTCAAAAAGAATTTATGGATTTAGTAACAAGTGACACATTTGTTCAGCAAATGATGGCAAACTATCCTGAGCTAGTAACAGATGCGGTGTTAGCAGAAAATATTCGCTATGACTTAGAAGGCTATTTATATCCAGCTACTTACTCTTACTATGAAGAAAAGCCATCTCTAGAAGCGATTGTAGAAGAGATGATAACAGCCATGAACAATGTGGTGAAAAATTATAATGATGTTTTAACGGAAAAACAAATGTCCGTTCATCAACTGTTAACATTTGCTTCATTACTAGAAGAAGAAGCTACGGCTCAAACAGATCGAGAGACAATAGCTAGTGTCTTCTATAATCGTATCAATGAAGGTATGCCATTACAAACAGACCCAACTGTTTTATATGCACTTGGTGATCATAAAGATCGTGTACTGTATGAAGACTTAGAAGTGGATAATGCCTATAATACTTACAAAAATAAAGGCTTACCACCTGGCCCAATTGCAGGTGCTGGAAAGACTTCTATTGAGGCGACATTGAACCCAAGTCAAACAGATTATTTCTATTTCTTAGCAGATAAAGAGGGTGTCAACCACTTCTCGAAAACATATGATGAACATTTGCAGAAAATAGCAAAATATTTAAAAAAAGATGAGTAAGCGTATGTAAAGATCAAAATGCATATAGCAAACATATGGATAGAAGGAAAGAAAAATAGCTTTCCTTCTATTTTCATGCTATTATAAAGTGTGATTTTTGATCTATCCGTTTATTCGGGACAAATATGCGTAGTGGCAATTGTTTAAGCATGTCAAAAACAATTGCTCATTTTTGTATGGCAAAGTACCAAGACATCACGTTTGGTCTTTTTCTTTTTGTTGATAAATGATGAAGTACGGACAACGGCTACATGCACGTTGCCTTTTAATTGAGGGTGGAACAATGGAATTATCAGATGCATATATACAATCATTTATACAGCCACGTAATGAATTGCTTTTAGAAATGGAAGCATATGCGGAGGAGAATCATGTACCGATTATGCAACTATCAGGTATTGATGCATTGAATCAATTGCTACGTATTCAAAATCCGTCAAAAATTTTAGAAATTGGCACGGCAATTGGGTATTCTGCTATAAGAATGGCAGAAGCTTTGCCGAATGTCCATATCGTGACGATTGAACGTGATATAGAGCGTGTAACAAAAGCTAAATCCTATATTGAACGTTCAACCGTATCTGATCGAATTACGGTCATTGAAGGCGACGCTTTAGAGATAGACGATGAGGCAATTCACACAGTGTTCGATGCAGTTTTTATCGATGCCGCAAAAGGACAATATCAGCGCTTTTTTGAAAAGTACGCTCCCCTTGTGAAATCAGGTGGAGTCTTGTATATCGACAATATGTACATGCATGGCTTGTCTGATTTAGATTTGAAGGATGTCCCACGTCGTAAGCGTACAATGATTCGCAATTTAAAAAACTTCACAGAATGGATAATGCAGCACCCTGATTATACAAGTGCTTTTTTACCAGTCGGTGACGGTTTATTACTATGTTTGAAGAGGTGACTACTATGAAAAAACCGGAATTGCTTGTGACACCACAATCATTAGAACATATTAAAGCACTTTTAGACGCTGGAGCAGATGCTTTTGTTATTGGTGAACAACAATTTGGTCTACGTCTAGCAGGAGAATTCTCTGTTGATGAAGTGGAAGAAGCAACGAAACTCATTCACGCAGCGGGTAAAAAAGTCTATGTGGCAGTTAATGCACTTTTCCATAATGAAAAACTAGAGGCACTTGCTGACTATTTAAAAGAAATGCAACGTATTGGTGTGGATCGTTTAATTTATGGCGACCCAGCAGTATTAATTATTCGTCGTGAGCAAGGCGTAACGATTCCATTGCATTGGAATCCAGAAACGACAGCAACGAACTGGTTTACGGCTAATTATTGGGGGAAACGTGGTGCGACTCGTGCCGTGTTAGCACGTGAACTTTCTCTTGATGAAGTTTTAGAAATTAAAGAAAGTGCAGAATTGGAAATTGAAGTACAAGTACATGGAATGACATGTATGTTCCAATCGAAGCGTCCACTACTTGGCCATTATTTCTTATATCAAGATAAAGTAATGGAAATTGAAAATCGTAAAGAAAATCGTAATATGTTCCTCCATGATGATGAGCGTAATAATAAATATCCAATTTACGAAGATGTAAATGGTACGCATATTTTCAGTCCAAATGATATGTGTGTGATTGATGAGCTTGGCGAATTATTTGAAGGTAGCATCGATGCTCTAAAAATTGAGGGCGTGTTACAAACACCAGAATATGTGGTGACAGTAACAGAAGCCTATCGCAAAGCCATCGACACATATTTTGACGAGTCAGAAGAAGCATATGAGGACATCAAAGATGAATTATTAGCAAAAATTGAAGATATTCAACCAGCCTTAAGACCATTAGATACAGGCTTTATCTTCAAGGAAACTGTTTACTAAGAGGGGGCAATAACATGGCATTAGCGTTAGAACAAAATGACAAAATCCGTGACATTGTCGACGGTAAACGTGTCATTACAAAAAAACCAGAGCTACTTGCCCCTGCAGGTAGCTTAGAGAAATTGAAAGTAGCTGTGCATTACGGAGCAGATGCTGTATTTATTGGTGGCCAAGAATTTGGTCTACGGTCCAATGCAGATAACTTCTCTATTGAAGAAATGCGTGAAGGTGTAGAGTTTGCTAATCGATACGGTGCGAAAATTTATGTAACGACAAATATTTTTGCACATAATGAAAATATGGACGGCCTGGAGCGTTATTTAAAGGATATTGAGTCGGTAGGCGTAACAGGTATTATCGTTGCGGACCCACTAATTATTGAAACATGTCGTACAGCAGCTCCTAAACTTGAAATTCACCTTTCCACACAGCAATCACTGTCTAACTGGAAGGCAGTGCAGTACTGGAAAGAAGAAGGTTTACATCGTGTTGTTTTAGCGCGTGAAGTAGGCGGAGAAGAAATGAAGCTGATGAAGGAAAAGGTAGATATTGAAATCGAGGCCTTCGTTCATGGCGCAATGTGTATTGCCTATTCCGGGCGTTGTGTTCTGTCCAATCATATGACTGCTCGTGACTCTAACCGAGGTGGTTGCTGCCAATCATGCCGTTGGGATTACGATTTATATGAATTAGAAGATGGTGAAGAAAAAGCACTGTTTGATGATAATCATGCGCCTTTTGCTATGAGCCCAAAAGATTTAAAACTAATCGAAGCGATTCCACATATGATTGAGCTTGGTATCGATTCTTTAAAAGTTGAAGGTCGTATGAAATCCATTCACTATGTGGCGACAGTAGTATCTGTCTACCGCAAAGTAATCGATGCTTACTGTGCTGATCCTGATAATTTTATTATTAAACGTGAATGGCTAGAGGAGCTAGATAAATGTGCAAACCGTGATACGGCTGAAGCATTCTTCCACGATGCACCTGGCCTAGAGGAGCAAATGTTTGGCATCCATGGCCGAAAAACGACGTATGAATTTGCTGGATTAATTTTAGATCATGATCCAGAGACAAAAATAGTCACTATGCAGCAACGAAATTACTTTAAACCAGGTGACGAAGTAGAGTTTTTTGGTCCAGAAATCGAAAATTCCCGTTTGACAATGGGAGAAATTTGGGATGAAGATGGCAATAGCCTAGATGCAGCGCGTCATCCATTACAAATTGTTAAATTTAAATGTGATATTCCATTAATGCCGCATAACATGATGCGAAAGGAGAATAACTAATGGCAGTTAAGCGTCCTGTTGTCATCGGTATCGCTGGTGGCTCATGCTCGGGAAAAACGAGTGTGACGCGCGCCATTTATGAAGTTTTCCGCGAGCATTCAGTTGTTGTAATTGAACAAGACTTTTATTATAAAGATCAAAGTCATTTAACATTTGAAGAGCGTTTAGGAACAAACTACGATCATCCGTTAGCATTTGATAATGATTTATTAATTCAACACATAAAAAAACTCTTAGTTAGACAATCAATCGAAAAGCCAGTCTACGATTACGTGCAGCATACCCGGGCAGAAGAAGTAATCCATGTTGAACCAGTAGATGTTATTATTCTAGAAGGAATTCTCGTGTTAGAGGATGCAGATTTGCGTGATTTAATGGATATTAAATTATTTGTGGATACCGATTCCGATCTACGAATTATTCGTCGTATCATGCGCGATATTAAAGAGCGTGGACGTACAACAGATTCAGTTATCGAACAGTATTTATCAGCAGTTCGACCTATGCATAATTTATTTATTGAACCTACAAAACGTTATGCGGATATCATTATTCCAGAAGGTGGGGATAATGAGGTAGCAATAGATTTAATGGTAACGAAAATTAAAACTATTCTTGAAACCGACAACGTATTGTAATAAGATAGAGTGGTATTGACAATATTTACATGCATATTTTGAAAAGGCATGCATACTATTAGGTCAAAGCGTAATTTGAAAACGTTTAAAAATAATAAAATTCGATTAAATGCACCTTACATGCATTTAATCGAGTTTTATGTTTTTATATTGAAGAAACAAGGAGTGAAGGACTTTGGCAAATGAAAAACAGTACCCTATGACAGCTGAGGGAAAACGAAAATTAGAAGAAGAATTAGTGAAATTAGAAACTGAAACACGTAAAGAAATCGTTGAACGTATAAAAATAGCACGTGATTTTGGTGATCTTTCTGAGAATGCGGAGTACGATTCAGCAAAAGAAGAACAAGCCTTTTTAGAAGGTCGTATTTCTACTTTAAAATCAATGATTCGCAATGCAGTGATTATTTCTGAGGATGAAACAGATAACAGCGTGGTATCACTCGGGAAAACGGTTACATTTGTAGAAATTATTAATGGTAAACCATCAACTGACGAAGAATCTTATACTATTGTAGGTTCAGCTGAAGCAGATCCAATGGAATTCCGTATTTCAAATGAATCACCAATTGCTAAAGGCTTACTTGGCCGTGCTGAAGGCGAAGAAGTAGTCGTTCAAACACCTGGTGGCGAAATGAAAGTCAAGATTGTTTCGATTAAATAATATGTAAGTGTACAAGCAGTTAGTCTTTCTATCCAGAAAGGCTAGCTGCTTTTAATATTTCAGATTGAAAAGTAACGAAGTAAATTAATGAGTATAATTATTTTGCAAGTGCTGTAGAACTTGATAGAATATTTGCTAGAGAGGGGGAGGACATATGAGTGAACGACAAACTCGAAGTAGTCGTCATTTGCAGCCATCTCGTAATAAAAAGCTAGATAAACTATTGAATGTATTAATTGGTATTGTGGTTGTACTAATTATTATCACAGCAACGTATGTGTTTAAATGGCAAGATGATGCAGAGCAAACAGTAAAAGATGAACCAACTCAAGAGGAAAAAGGCGATAACAAAGAAGAGGATAAAGAACCTACGAAAGAGGATGAAAAAGATCTCGCTGTAGAAGAAGATAAAACTTCAGAGGAAGAGGATAAATTAGAACCTGAAAAACCTCAGCAAGAACAAGGTTCACCAGAAGAATCAACTTCAGATAATCCCGAAGTTGAGAAAGTCATTACTAATAAAAATTGGCAACCAACACCTACAACCCAAACAGGCCAACATGTGTCTTCCTACGATTCGTCATCAGTAGACTGGTCTGAAAAAGTAGCGACAGTCACAAGTGTTACGGGCATTGATCAAAACAATATGATTATTTGGCGTATGCAAAATAATGGTGGCCCTAATTCTTCGATTGCCACAGTTTCAACAAAAGACAAATCTCAGATGTACCGTATAAGTATGGAATGGGTAGACAATGAAGGATGGTTGCCTGTAAAGCTTGAGCAACTGAATACATTAGAAGGCGCCTATTGACGAAAATCACTCTTTTGATTATTTTTAATAGAGTTGATAAAGAAGGGAAGTAACATTACATGAAGATTGCAGTAATTGGTGCAATGGAAGAGGAAGTAGAACTACTACGTGCATCATTAAACAATGCACAAAGTACAACCATTGCAGGCAGCGAGTATACAACAGGAACATATGAAGGCAAGGAAGTCGTGTTATTAAAAAGTGGTATTGGTAAAGTGAATGCGGCAATGTCCACTACCATTCTTTTACATGAATTTAAGCCGGATGTTGTTATTAATACAGGCTCTGCGGGTGGCTATGACGAAGCACTAGAGGTAGGTGCTGTAGTCATTTCTGAAGAAGTTCGTCATCATGATGTTGATGTCACAATTTTTGGTTATGAAATTGGACAAATGGCAGGTATGCCAGCAGCTTATAAATCAGACGAGCGATTAATGAAAGTAGCTGAAGATGCTGTCAAGGCAGTTGGAGAGCATCAATATGGTATTGGTTTAATTTGCTCTGGAGATGCATTTATGAATGATCCTGACCGTGTAGAAGCAGTTCGTCGTCATTTTCCTCAAATGAAGGCGGTAGAAATGGAAGCGGCTGCAGTTGCGCAAGTTTGTTATCAATTTGCTACACCTTTTGTAGTTATTCGTGCATTATCTGATATAGCAGGTAAAGAATCGAACATTAGCTTTGATGAGTTTTTACCAGTTGCTGCAAAACATTCGACACAAGTTGTATTAAAAGCAATTGCTTCACTATAATACACAAAACGGTCAAAATGTGATGTTTCTTATGTGAGAAAAATCACAGTTAATGCATTGTAGAAATGCTACACTAGCTTTAATAAATCTCTTCATATTAGAATGGGAGGCATTCATGATGCTCTTATTAACAGTAGGTGTAGTGATTATTACAACTTTAATAGGTTCATTGATTACTGCAGAACTATCAGAATCAGCACATTAATATGACGGAAAAGCTCCTTTGCGACATGGCCATGTCGCAAGGGGCTTTTTTTATGCCATGGAATCGGCACATCTTACGCTAAAGATGCATTGAATTTTTCTAGTAAACATTTTACAATATATTACTCAATTGACTTTTGGTCGCGTTTGTACAATTGATAGAGTTTGATAAGTGCTCGTTTTTCAATACGAGATACATAGCTTCGAGAAATATTTAATCGGGCAGCTATTTCTTTTTGCGTGAGGGCATCTTGTTGATTTAAACCATAGCGAAGTGTCACAATTTCTAGTTCGCGTTCATCAAGCATATGCAAGTAATGATATAACTGGGCTACATGCTCTTTATGTTCGATTTTCTCAGTTGCACTCTCTTCATCACATTGGAGTAAATCACGAATTTGAAGCGCATTGCCATCTTTATCCGTCCCGATTGGCTCAAATAAAGAGACGTCTTTCTGTACTTTTTTTTGTGTGCGTAGATGCATTAAAATTTCATTTTCAATACATCGTGCTGCATATGTGGCAAGCCTTGTTTTTTTGTCAGGGGTATAGCTTTCTACCGCTTTCATTAGCCCGATTGTCCCGATGGAAATATAATCATCAAGTTGTTCATGTTTTGGATGGAATTTTTTTACGACATGTGCGACGAGTCTCATATTGCGTTCTATTAGGTCCAGGCGTGCTTGCTCATCGCCACCTAAAAATCGTTCAATACAAGCAGCTTCCTCTTCTTTTGAAAAGGGTTTATGGAATGTTTGCCCCTTTAAGTAGCCAAGTAACGCTGGGATTTCAAGCCATAACTGCAACATTGATGTAAAAATTCCGCTCATTGAATGATTTCATCCTTTCCCCATTTTTCGACAGTATATGTTTCAAAGCTGGTGGAAATGAAAAAAGTGCAACAGCAATTGTGCTGTTACACTTTTTTTAGCGTAAATGTACTGATCATGAGTAAAGCTAAAATCGGGAAAAGAAAAAGATAAAATGCCGGATGGAACGTAGTGGCTACAAAATACGTTAAAGTTAAGAACGTACCTGCAGCTGTAATAGGTAAACCTGTGAAATAGCCATTTGCATCACTAATATTAAAGCGGGCTAATCGCATCGCACCACAGACGATAAACAGGACGGCCATCATCATGCCGACAAAACCAAAATCAACTAGAACAACTTCGTACATTAATAATGCAGGCGCCACGCCAAATGATATAATATCACTCATAGAATCTAATTGTTTACCTAACTCAGACACTTGTCCGAGTGCTCTAGCTACCTTACCATCATAGCGATCAAGAAGAGCTGCAATAAAGATAAACAAGACACTATAGCTATAGTATTCATGTAAAGTGGCCATAATAGCCGCGCCTCCAAAGGACATATTACTAATTGTAATGAAGTTAGCTGCGTGCGATTTCATTTTCTTAACCGTGGTATCCACCAACTTGTGATAAAAAAACAAGGGGGATCACTCCTTTGCACTTAAGATATTGTACCATTATACTTCGAATGCGAAAAAATTGACAGTCTAAATTAATGGATAGGGGATTTTACTGATGAAAGAAAAACTATATCAACGCTTGATAGAACTAACGAATGGTAAGCAATCCTCCCATCTTTTGCAAGCAATTGCAAAAGCCAAGTGGAGTAAACGTATAATTCCAAGCTACATGAAGTTATACGATATAAACCTTGAAGAAGTTTCAAAAAAACAACAACAATTTTCATGTTTACATGAATTTTTTACAAGAGAGCTTTTAGAAGATGCACGACCTATTGAAAATAATCCGACGGTTTATGCAAGTCCTGTAGATGCCAAAGTAGAATCCTTTGGAAGGATTGAATGGGATATGACGTTTCTCGTAAAGGGTAAGCCATATGCTTTAGAAGATTTACTTGGTAATTCAGCTCGAGCTGCCCATTATGCAGACGGCCATTTTATTGTGTTCTATTTAAGTCCTGCCGATTACCATCGCATTCACAGTCCGATTAATGGGGAAGTGTTACGACAGTATACGCTTGGTCAGAAATCTTATCCTGTGAATCAAATTGGTCTTACATACGGTAAAAAACCAATTTCTCATAATTACCGTTTAGTGACAGAGTTGAAAACTGCGCATGATCAGCAAGTAGCGTTTATAAAAGTGGGTGCTACCTTTGTAAACTCTATTGTGCTCACTAACAGGACAACAAAATGGCAGAAAGGCCAGGAAGTTGGTTATTTCTCATTTGGCTCAACAGTGGTTATGCTGTTTGAAAAGGATGCGATTGAGTTTACGGAAAATGTTGTACAGGGCAACCCAATTCGAATGGGTGAAGCCTTTGCAAATATGCTATAATGGTCGAATAATACGTTAAGATTAGGGGTCGCTATTTTGTATAATTTTTTATTACCAAACGAATTTGTGACGAATATTTTCGAAATTACACCTGAAAAGCTACAAGAATTAGGTATAAGAGGGATTATAACAGATCTAGATAATACCCTTGTGGAATGGGATCGTGCAGATGCAACAGAAGAACTGATCATTTGGTTGCGCATTATGAAGGAATCCGGTATTCGTGTTATTATTGCGTCAAATAATAATGAGACACGTGTCAAACACTTCGCTGAACCATTGGGTATTCCATATATTCATAAGGCAAAAAAACCATTGCGAAATGCTTTTTATAATGCCCTGATTCAATTAGGTTTGCGTCCTAATGAAGTAGTAATGGTAGGGGATCAACTCCTAACAGATGTAATGGGCGCGAATCGATTAGGCTTGCACACAGTGTTAGTAAAGCCTGTTGCACAATCTGATGGGCTTGTAACAAAATTGAATCGATTCATTGAACGTCGGGTGTTCAATGATTTGAAACGAAAAGGAATTATAACTTGGGAGGAACAAGAATGATTGAAATGCCAAATTGTATTGGCTGTGGTACAACAATTCAAACAGAAGATAAAACAGCAGTTGGGTATGCACCCCCATCATCTTTAGAAAAGGATGTGGTCATTTGCCAACGTTGCTTCCGTTTGAAAAATTACAATGAAATTCAACCAGTGTCATTAACAGATGACGACTTTTTACGCATTTTGAACGGCCTTGGTACACAGCAAGGCTTAATCGTAAAAATTGTTGATATTTTTGATTTTAATGGGAGCTGGCTACCTGGACTTCACCGTTTTGTAGGGAAAAATCCTGTGCTTTTGATTGCTAACAAAGCTGATTTATTACCGAAATCGGTAAAACCAAAAAAAGTTATCAATTGGCTTAAACGCGAAGCAAAAGCTCTAGGACTTCAGCCTGTTGATGTGCTGTTAGTAAGTGCCCATAAAGGTATGGGAATGGCTGAAGCAATGGAAGCCATTGATGAATACCGACAAGGTCAAAATGTTTATGTTGTGGGCTGTACCAATGTCGGAAAATCCACATTCATTAACCGTATTATTAAGCAGGCAACAGGGGAAGGCGAAGTTATTACAACCTCACATTTCCCAGGTACTACTTTAGATATGATTGAAATTCCATTGGATGATGGTAGTGCATTATATGATACACCTGGTATTATTAATCATCACCAAATGGCCCATCATATTGATTCAAGTGAATTAAAGTATATTATGCCGAAAAAAGAAATCAAGCCGAAAGTCTACCAGCAAAATCCTGGACAAACCTTATTTATTGGGGCATTGGCGAGATTTGATTTTATTCAAGGTGATCGATCTGCCTTTACGATTCATGTGGCAAACGATTTACCAATTCATCGGACAAAGCTTGAAAAGGCAGATATGTTGTATGCAGAACATAAGGGAGAACTACTTGCGCCGCCGACTGCGGACTATATTGACCAACTTCCGCCGTTAGTTCGTCATGAGTTCTCAATCAAAGAAGCTAAAACAGATGTTGTATTTTCTGGGCTAGGCTGGATTACCATACAGCATGCTAATGTCGTAGTAGCAGCATATGCCCCGAAAGGTGTACAAGTTTCAATTCGTCCTTCACTTATTTAAGCTGAGGGATGGAGGAGAGAAGAGGGACTAGGAAATGAAGAAGTGGTTTGCAGTGATTGGTGATCCAATTGAACATTCAAAATCACCGGCCATGCATAATGTTTGGTTTGAGGAAACGTCCATTGATGCGACATATATTCCGATACATGTATCTTCTGAGCAATTAGAGTCAGCGGTTGCTGGCTTGAAAACTTTAGGGGCAAGTGGCTGGAATGTGACAATACCTCATAAAACAGCAATCATTCCCTATTTAGATGAGCTAGATGAGTTAGCGCTAAAAATGGGAGCAGTGAATACAGTAGTACGAACAACAGAAGGAAAGCTGAAAGGCTATAATACAGATGGAATTGGTTTTGTTCGTTCACTAGAGGAAGCAGTAGGTTCGTCTCATAAAGACAAGCCAGTGTTACTTGTTGGTGCTGGTGGCGCTGCCCGCGGTATAGCCTTTGCCATGTGGCAGCAAGGCTATAACCACATGACCATTGCTAATCGTACCGTAGACAATGCACAAGCTATTGTGGATGAGATGGGTATGGGCTGTGCAATTTCATTAAAGGAAGCGGAAGAAACATTAGCTGATTTCAGCATTATTGTGCAAATGACATCGGCAGGCCTTGCTACGGGCAATTTTTCGATGCCGTTTTCCTTAAATCGGCTTACGAAAGGAGCAATTGTTGCGGATATTGTGTATAATCCATTAATGACGCCTTTTTTACAAGCGGCTGAAGAAAAAGGGGCAACGATTGTTACAGGTTTAGGAATGTTTGTGCATCAAGGAGCAATTGCTTTTGAGCACTGGTTAGGAAACTATCCAAATACAAATTCAATGATTGCGCAGTTAAAGGCGCAATTAGGAGGAAACTAATTTTTATGTTAACAGGTAAACAAAAACGTTTTTTACGTGCAGAAGCACACCATTTAACACCAATTTTCCAAGTAGGAAAAGGTGGCGTAAATGATGAAATGACTAAGCAAATTCGTGAGGCTTTAGAAGTACGTGAATTGATTAAAGTGCGTATTTTAGATAATTGTGAAGAAGATAAACATGAAGTGGCAGAAGCACTTGCAACAGGTGCACACGCAGAGCTTGTCCAATTAATCGGCCTTACAGTTGTTTTATATAAAGAGTCACGCAATCAAAAAAAGATTGTATTACCAAAAGCAACGAAATAAGGTGAGACGATGAAAAGGGTCGGTTTACTAGGGGGCACGTTCAATCCTCCGCATATGGGGCATTTAATGATGGCAAATGAGGTATTTCATGCATTGCAACTTGATGAAATCCGCTTTATGCCAAATGCCATACCACCACATAAGCAAGCACGTTTTGATGCCAGTAATATCGAACGCCTTGAAATGGTCAAACGTGCGATTCGTCCATTTTCTTATTTTTCAGTAGAGTCGTATGAGGTTGACAAGGGTGGCGTATCCTATTCCTATGAGACACTTTCTGCATTGTGTAGAAGAGAACCTAATGTGAAATTCTACTTTATCATCGGTGGTGATATGATTGATTCGCTACACACATGGCATTGTATAGAGGAATTAGTGGAACTTGTACAATTTGTTGGCGTAAAGCGTCCAGGAACAGCAGCAATTACAGAGTACCCTATACGTATGGTGGAAGTGCCTCAAATCGATTTATCGTCCACACTGATTCGTGAACGCCTTGCGACTGGAGGAACGGTGACATTTTTACTACCAGTAGCGGTAGAGACGTTCATACGAGAGGAAGGTCTTTATGGAACGCGAACAGTATTTAGCGGCGATTAAGCCCAGAATGCCGGAAAAACGTTATATTCATACAATTGGTGTAATGGAAACGGCCATCGATCTAGCACGAAAGTACGGCGAGGATGAGAAAAAAGCTGAGATAGCTGCAATCCTTCATGATATTGCTAAATATGCAGATATGGAGTGGATGGAGAACATCGTCCGAGCTGAAAAATTAGATGCCCGACTCATTGGCTGGGGTAGTGAATTACTGCATGGCCCAGTTGGTGCATATATTGTAGAAAGCGAATTTGGCATCAATGATGAGGAGTTGTTGAATGCTATTCGTTTCCATACAACAGGGCGACCTGGTATGAGTCGTTTAGAAAAAATCATTTTTGTCGCAGATATGATTGAACCGAATCGTCAATTTGATGGTGTGGAGCGTCTACGCAAAAAAGCGCAAAAAAATTTGGATAAGGCAATGAGTGCATGTGTCCGTCATACATTGGCATTTTTAATAGACACAAAGCAGCCTATTTATCCATTATCAATAGAATGTTATAACGATATGATGAACAGAGAGGATAGTGAAGGATGACTTCAACTTTATTACAAGCAGCGTACAAAGCAATTGACGACAAACATGGTGAGGATATTGTCGTTTTAAATATGCAAGGAATTTCCCTTTTAGCAGATTATTTTATCATTGCACATGGTAACTCAGATCGTCAGGTGCAAGCGATTGCACGTGAATTACAAGATGTAGCTGAAAAAGATGGCTATGAAATTCGCCGTGTCGAAGGTTTTGATGGAGCTCGTTGGGTTCTTGTAGACTTAGGAGATGTAGTAGCACACGTATTCCATAAAGATGAGCGTGCTTATTATAATTTAGAGCGTCTATGGGGCGATGCACCACAATTAGACATGCCAGAGGCCTAAGTGAGTAGTTACGAGCGCTTCGCCCATGTCTATGATGAGCTACAAACGGATATTCCTTACAATCTTTATGTAGATTGGGTTGTACAGCATGCACCAAGTAGCCAATACAAAACGCTATTAGACATTGGTTGTGGCACTGGTGTGCTTAGCTTGTTATTTGCACAGGCTGGCTACAAAATCAGCGGTGTTGATTTATCAGAAGAGATGCTTTCCTTTGCGACTGAGCGTTTTGCTGATGCAGGATACGATGCCCCGTTTTATTGTATGTCCATGGATGAACTTGATGGCTTTGAGGCAGTAGACGTGGTCACAATTGCCATTGATTCTCTGAATTATGTTGTAGAGGAGCAAGCAGTCTATTCGACATTAGAACGGATTTATCAAGCATTACGTGATGGTGGCCAGCTGTTTTTTGACGTCCACTCTCTATTTAAGATGACGGAGATCTTTTTAGATGGTCCATTTACGTATGACAATGGTGACATTAGTTATGTATGGCATACAGAGGCCGGAGATTTAGAGCACTCCATTATCCATCAAATGACTTTTTATGTGCGTGATGCTGCAAGTGATTTATATGAACGTTTTGATGAGGAGCATATTCAACGTACGTTTCCTATCGAACAATATATGACTTGGCTTCGCGCCATTGGCTTTAGTGATGTGGAAGTCACAGCAGACTTTAATGACGGAGCACCTGAATATGAAAGTGAACGCATTTTTATTCGTGCGGTGAAATAAATATAGAGAAGTGCCACACTGCCTATCGACAGTGTGGCTTTTTGTAGTTGAACAGATGGATAGAGTAGCTGAAGTGATGGATAGAACAGTTGAACAGACGGATAGAATAGCCAAAGTGATGGATAAAACGTTTTTCGCTATCGTTATCGGTTATAGGTTTTCAATAAGTGGGTGATAGTGTATGATGAATTTACCTCCATATGATTCCCTTTTGCATTGAAAGGATGGTACTATGTTGCAATCTTTATGGCAAAAGTACAAAAAAAGTATGTTAATCCCTAGCATACTAGTAATCAGTGGACTACTTTTTTACTTCTATTTTTCGAATTCTGACTCTTCACATCCCCAAGAAGAGCTCATCGAAACCATCCAACCTATTGAAGAAATAAATTTAATTGAATCTGCTGAGGAAGCGGTCCAACAGCAGGTATTTGTTGATATAAAGGGTGCTGTTATGTATCCGGGCGTTTATGAACTTCAGTCAGACCAACGTATTATCGATGCTGTGCAGCTTGCTGATGGTTATATGGAGAATGCAGATACTCAGTACGTCAATCATGCACAAAAGGTACAGGACGAAATGGTGATTTATATTCCCATAAAAGGTGAACAGCTTGGAGATGTATCCACTAATCTTTTAATGTTGCCTACGGAAAGTCAAAATAAGGAACAAAAGATTAATATCAACTTAGCTGATGTGGAGACTCTTACAACGCTACCAGGAATCGGCCCCTCAAAAGCGCAAAGTATTCTTAGCTATCGGGAGGAAAACGGACGCTTTTCAACCATTGATGATTTAAGAAATGTTAGTGGTATTGGTGATAAAACATTTGAGAAGTTAAAGGACTCTATTACCGTTAAGTAAACCTTGTAGCTTTTGAGATATTGACGCCCCTTTTCCAAAAGGGCTACACTATAGTAGAAAAGCAACAAAATATTAAACTTGTAAGGCATAATTTTGGAGGTAGTCATATGGAGCGAATTACTTGGGATCAATTTTTTATGGCACAAAGCCATTTACTCGCATTGCGCAGTACATGTACAAGACTAGCAGTAGGAGCAACGGTTGTCCGTGATAAACGAATCATTGCAGGGGGATATAACGGCTCTATAACAGGGGATGAGCATTGTATCGAAAAAGGTTGTTATGTGGTAGACAACCATTGTGTACGTACGGTGCATGCTGAAATGAATGCGTTACTACAATGTGCTAAATATGGTACACCAACAAAAGGTGCAGATTTATATGTGACACATTTCCCATGTCTCCCTTGTACAAAATCTATTATTCAAGCAGGCATTGAACGTGTATATTATGCTACTGATTATAAAAATAATCCATTTGCACAGGAACTATTTGAAAAAGCAGGTGTGACAGTTGTTCATGTGCCATTTGATGAACGGAAAATCGATTTTTTACGCGATGAAAAACTAGCCTTGTATACAGAGATGCTTCATGAGCTTCGCGAGAACGGATTGCCAGCTGAAAAATTGCTTCCGTATGAACAGAAGGTGAGTGCATTATTTGGCATAAAGCTTTAAGACATAAATGGATTTATGTAGCGCTTGCTGTCCTTATAGCTTCCGTAGCGGCCCACAAGGCGACATGGCTACTCGTATTATTACTCCTTTTAGCCCTGTGGCTCATCTTAAAGGGTGAGTCACTATTTTTAGCTACGATTGTGTTAACTAGTGGCTTATTATCGCATTTTTTTCTTGCCACTCAGTTGATGGAACCCTCCCCTCTACCGTCATCTTTCCCTTTAACTTGGTCAAGCGACTATAAAATAAGCGGTCAAAAGCTCCGCGGATTTGCTACAACAACAAACGGTCAAAAGTTATATGCAGTGTATACGTTTTCTTCAGAACAAGAAAAAGTTTATTATGAACATACATCCATAACGGGGATGACGTATCTTGCAAAAGGTGAGCTTATGGCTCCTTCTCCGGCAGCCCACGAATATGCCTTTTCCATGTCGAATTATTTAAGGAGTAAGGGAGCGATGGGTATTGTTGAAATCACGAGTTGGACCTACATTGAAAAGCAAAATTCCCCCTCCGTATTTCTCGCTAAAATAAGATACCAGATGAAAAGGCATATCGAGATGACATTTCCAAAGTCACTAGTAGCAGAGGCTCAAGCCCTTCTGATTGGGGTGCAGGATCAAATGGATGACGAGCTGCAACGCGCCTATCAAAAGCTAGGTATAACTCATTTATTTGCAATCTCTGGCTTACATGTGGCACTGCTGTCATGGCTATTTTTTGAAGGATTACTTCGAATAGGTATTCGCAAAGAAATAGCCACAATTGCCTTGCTGATCTTCCTACCTATATATGGCGTAATTGCAGGGGGGGCACCTTCTGTATGGCGAGCGGTTTCGGTAGTGGAAATCATGATGTTGCTGCGTTATTTGAAATGGAAGTTGTCAATCGATGATGCACTCGCTATTAGCTTTGTAGGCTTTGTTTTACTTGAACCAGGCGTAATTTATCAAATCGGTTTCCAACTTTCCTATTTAGCAACCGCTAGTATTATTTATTCTAGTATTATTTTTAAACAGACAAGCAACTGGTTGTCACGTTCTTTTTTTGTCACATTCGTATGTCAGCTTCTCGTTTATCCTTTATTACTTCATCATTTTTACGAACTATCCATCTCCTCGTTTTTAGTAAATATTATCTTCGTTCCATTGTTTTCATTCGTTATTTTACCTTTTAATATTGTGGTATTTGTTCTAACCTATATTTCTTTGCCACTAGCAAACTTATTCTTTGCTGGCTACGAGCCGCTCCGTAATGCGCTTACTGCTGTAATTTTTTATATACAAGAGCTACCTTTTCAATTATGGTCACCAGGTAAACCCACCATTTGGCTTAGTTGTTTAGCAATGCTAAGTGTTCTCTTATGTCTTTATTTCCTAGAAACAAGACGTTTTGGGAAAGGGCTTGTTGTTTTAGTCATCCCAGCCGTCTGGATTCATCTTTACCCCATGCTGTATAGCGACACAAAGATAACGTTTTTAAATGTAGGGCAGGGCGATTGCACTGTTATTGAATTACCATTTAGGGACGCTGTATACGTCATTGATACAGGTGGTCTTTTGCGCTTTGAGCAAGAGCAATGGAAGAAATCAGATAGAATTTACGAGGTAGGGAAACAAGTTGTAGTCCCATTCCTAAAAGGAAAGGGGATACGAACCATCGATATTTTAATTGTCACTCATGCGGACGCTGATCATGTAGAAGGAGCAGAAGAAGTTTTACAAGAGATTGGGATGAAAGAAATTCACGTTACACCTGGTTCATTGGATCAGCCAATTATGAGGGATTTATTAATGGAAGCGAAAAAGCACAATGTTCCCATAAAAGAAAAGATGAGGGGCACTGCATGGCAGAAAGGCGAGACAAGCTTTTATTATTTATGGCCCCATGATACCCATTACGAAGGAAATGATGATTCCCTTGTTTTATACATGCAACAGAAGGCGTTTAGAGCGTTATTTACAGGTGATTTAGAGAAGTATGGTGAACAACAGCTAATATTGCATTATGGACCTCTATTGGCGAATATAACACTCCTGAAGGCAGGTCATCATGGCAGTAAGACATCTAGTATCGAATCATTTGTAGAGCTCTTACAGCCCCGATTAACGGTTTTCAGTGCAGGGCTTCAAAATCGTTATGGTCACCCACATGAAGAGGTAGTTGAGCGATTTGCTAGTAGGAATTTAAATACTTTGACAACAGGGGTGGATGGGACCATTGAAGTTCGTATTCAGGGTAATCGTTGGATAGTTAGAGCAAAAGAAAAAGACCTTGTCCAATGACCAAGGTCTTTTGCCTTCGTATTTAAGTCTGATTACTTTGATACGAACTCTACTATTGTCGCGATAATAAACATTAGTGTGAAAACGCCAAACGATACACCGAAACCAACACCTGAATCGATAGCATCGTTACGTCGACATTGTATGTTTTTTCCTTCAAATGGATTCATTGTTATCCCTCCAATTCTGTTATTTATTATAAGACAACATGTACATAAAAGCTATATCGAAAAGGAGAATTCCCCGTCTGGCAAGGAATCGACACAATTCGGTCAAACTCACTTATGGATATTCATGACACCTTGGTTATCGCTCGACTGGAACTTGATCTTGGATTTGTAAGCCAATTGTATAGGAAATGAACGCCATTAAGCATGGCACCTATAAAGGTTGCAGCCTGCTCAATTCAGATAAAATCATGTATACTAATAGTATTGCTAGATGGAGGGAAAATTATGATTTCAACGGTTTGGAATACAATAAAAAAAGGTGAGTTGGCACCAGTATACCTACTATTTGGTGAAGAAAGCTATTTTATAGATGAAACCATTAAGCGTATAAAAGAAGCAATGGGACCAGAAGAAGCGCTGGAAATGAATACATTTGATTTAGATGAAGTGCCTGTGGACGCTATCATTGATGAAGCGGATACCATCCCCTTTTTCTCCGAACGGAAGCTCATTATTGCTAAAAATACTTCATTTTTAAAAGCAACAGAGAAAGGGAAAGAAAAAATCGACCATGATGTGAAACGGCTGGAAGCATGGTTGTCCAATCCCTCTGATTTTTCCGTAACAGTTTTTATTGCCCCTTATGAAAAGTTAGATGAACGCAAAAAAGTGACAAAAATGATGAAAGAACATGCTTTCCTTGTACATGCAGAAACACCTAAAGAACAGGATTTAGCCGTATGGATTCAAAGTATTGTCAAGGCACAAGGCAATAGCATCACACAAGATGCAATCGAACTTCTTGTGACGATGGTTGGGGCGAACATGCTTCAATTACAAATGGAAATAGACAAGCTTACTCTTTATCTAGGTGAAGGAGGAGAAATCACGGTACCGTTAGTGGAGGATTTAGTGGCAAAAACATTGGAGCAGGATGCCTTTAAAATGCTCAATGCATATTTGGCCAATGATTCGGTAGGTGCTTTGTCAATTTATCATGATTTATTGCGACAAAAGCAAGAACCTATTATGCTTGTTGGACTACTTGCATCTAATGTTCGTACCATGTCGAATGTTTTTTATTTGTTGAAGAAAGGGTATCATCCACAACAAATCGCCAAAAATTTAAAAATTCATCCGTATCGTGTCAAATTAATGACTGAGCAGCGTAATCGTCCTACAGAAGAAAGTTTACTGAGAGCATTATATCGACTAGCAGAGGTCGATTTACAGCTGAAAACGACAGGGGGGAATCGGGAACGATATTTAGAGCTCTTTTTACTACGTCAACTTTAAATACAACAAGCTGTCCAATATTGGACAGCTTGTTGTATTATCTATAAAAATTAAAAAGACCAGCTACTCTTAATAGAGTATCTGATCCTTTAAACAATTACGCTTTTTTAGCAAGGCGAGACTTTTTACGAGCCGCCGCGTTTTTGTGGATAAGTCCTTTTGAAGCTGCTTTATCTAAAGATTTGTAAGCTGCTTGTAAAAGTTCTTGTTTGTTTTCAGCATTTTCAGCAACAGCGTTTTCAGCTTTTTTCACTGTAGTACGCATTGCAGATTTAGCTTGAGAATTAGCAATGTTAGCTTTTTCGTTAACTTTTACGCGTTTAATCGCAGATTTAATGTTTGGCATATATTTCACCTCCTAAATTAGGTACGAGATGATATCTTCTCATTGATTTCTTGTGTCAATACAACAAAAATCATTTTAACAAACGCTAGGCTAAATTGCAATAGATAAATGCAAAGAATATTTACTTGACAGTTTGAACAAACTACTGCTTGAGGTGATCTGTATGCAAAATTTTAATTGGTATCGGACAGATTTAATCGATGAATCTGAAGAGGTAGTTGTCCATCAGACAAAAGAACAAAAAGAAAGACTTAAACAATCGAGTGGCGTTCAAATTGAAGATCGAACAGCCGGTCGAGTGAAAATTACGGATGTACTAGTGGATGCTGAAGGTGAAAAGCAAATTAGCAAAAAAGAAGGTCAATATATTACACTTTCTGTACCGACGCTGACATTAGAAGATCAGGATGGATTTACACAATTGGAGCAAGAATTGCTTGGGAATTTTAAAAAAATGCATGAATCGCTCTCCTGGCAAGAGAACGATAAAATTTTAATTATCGGTTTGGGCAATCGCACCATTACCCCTGATGCAATTGGTCCCTATCTGATTGATCATTTGCATAGTTTAGATGCGATCGATGATAAATTTGTTATGTATGCCCCAGGCGTCACAGGACAAACCGGCTATGAAACAGGAGAGTTTGTAGCTGCCATTGCTGAGCGGCTAAAACCCAAATTAGTCATTGTCGTCGATGCACTTGCTACAAGAGCTAGTAATCGACTCTGTAAAACCATTCAATTAACGAATACAGGTATACATCCAGGTTCAGGTGTAGGTAATCAACGGCAAGAAATTTCTTATGAAATGCTTGGCATTCCTGTAACAGCCATTGGCATACCGACAGTGGTAGATGCCCCAGTATTAATTGCTGATGCTGTAGAAGTCATGCTGCGTTCAATAGCGGCTCGTGTAGCTGAACGTAGTAATCCTTCATCGAAGCTATCATTATCCTCCTGGCAGCCAAATATCGACAAGGAGCTTGACATGTCGTTAGTAGAACCTATTTTCGGTGAATGGGCGACATGGACGAAAGAGGAACGTCAGCAGTTGTTTGAAGAAACCTTCGCAGGCTCGCATAGACAATTGATGGTAACTCCTAAAGAGGCGGACTACTGGATTGATCGCTATGCAAATTTAGTAGCTTCGATGCTCATGAACTGGGCAAGCGATTTATAAAAAATAGCCAGTAATCGACCTTGATATATGCATAAATCAAGAAAAATTTTTACGTTCTAAAAGACACACCCCCTCCATACGATATGGGGAGGAGGGTGTGACTTTGCTAAAAAAACTACAATGGTCATTTGGTATATTATTGTTCTTTTTCGTATTACCTGTCATTGCTGGGCAACTTCCGTTCAACAAGCAAGCATCGACTCCGATTAAACAACCTGAAGATAAACAAGTCGTGTTTGCCGCTACTAATCTAGAAGAACAAAATGTACTTGAACAAACGAAAGAGCCCGAACCAGATTTAGACCCGTTTAAAGTGTTAGTATTATTTACGCATACTTATGAAGCATACGAACCGATGGTAAAAGCTGTGAGTGGTAAGGTAGCGACTTCTCATGAAACCGTCAATATTATGAGTCTAAAGGATAAGATTGTGAATCATTTTAATGTAAATGGCTTAAAGACAGATGTTCTTGATGTAGATATTATGAAAGAATTGCAAGCACAGGGTAAGGGATATCACCAATCTTATGACGTAATGAGACCTTTTCTTAGTAAGCATCTAGAAACAAATAATTATGATTTAATATTAGATTTACATCGTGATTCTTTAAAACATGATCTTACAACGATCTCATATAATGGGGAAAACTATGCGAAAATCGCTATCGTTGTTGGGGCAGAGCATGCTAATTACCGCTGGAACACAGCCTATGCAGAAAGTTTATCATCCACATTGAATGCCATTGTTCCGAAAATATCAAAAGGTGTTATTTCCAAAAGTGGAGATGGTGTCGATGGAAGATATAATCAAGATTTAGGAAAGCAAATGATGATTATTGAAATTGGTGGGATTGGCAATACAGAAGAAGAGGTAAATCGAACGATAGCAGTAATCGGGAAAGCCATATCAAAAGCATTTGTTAATGATTCAAAAAAATAAAATTATTATTAAAAAAGTGAGTCTCTTGTAGGCTCACTTTTTAATATTCTATCATAATAAATTTTCCAGAAAAAAATCTAATTATTGGGCTTTCCATTGCTCAGTTCTTGTCTTATAATTTTCAAGTTGGCTCACGATTTTAATGAATGAAGGCATATGCAAATAAGGTGAAAGAGCTTTTGTAGTATCTACCATTTATGGTAATGCCTTTTTACACATACATATGTAGAGGATGAATTTTTTTAAGAGATTAGAAAAGTAATGACATTCAATATTTATCTAAAACTTTTATCGTTTCTCAAACGTCAAACATATAAGTGAACAAACTAAAAAATTTGAGAGGGGATGATGTTCAATCAAGATATTTCATTACTTGACAACAGGTTTTATAGATTATTGAAGGAAGGAATAGTATGTCAGGCAAGTCATTAAATCATCGTTACATTCCTGGACTAGACGGGATTCGAGCATTAGCCGTATTAGCAGTTATTGCTTATCATTTTAACTTCAGTTGGGCTAGAGGTGGCTTTTTAGGAGTTGACATCTTTTTTGTACTATCAGGCTATTTGATCACCTCTACCATTTTACCTTTAAAGGGCAACCAATTAACAGTCAGTCTAAAGAAATTTTGGATTGGACGATTTAGACGTTTACTACCAGCTGCCTACGTTATGATTATTACATCGTTTGTTTGGGCAATGCTCTTTCATAAAGAGCTTCTTCATACATTACGTGGAGATGCACTGTCTTCTATTTTCTATTCAAGTAATTGGTGGTTCATCTTTCATAAACTCTCTTATTTTGATAGTTTCGGCTCTCCATCACCCTTAAAAAATTTATGGTCATTAGCCATTGAAGAACAATTTTATGTGATTTGGCCATTGCTCTTAATGATTGGGCTTTATGTTGTGAAAAAACAAAGTAAACTAGCAAAGATTGTTTTTATAGGTGCTATTTGCTCAGCATTATTAATGGCGGCACTGTACCAGCCAGGTGCTGATCCAAGTCGTGTATATTATGGAACGGACACACGCTGTTTTGAATTATTAATTGGCTGTTGGTTAGCGCTTGTTTGGCCAATGAAAAGACTATCAGCACAAAAACTTTCAATAAGCCATATGAAGAAGTTGAATGGTATAAGCTTTATTACGTTTACTATTTTTCTTGTCAGCATTATGTATGTTGATGAATTTCAAACATTCCTCTATAGAGGGGGGATGTTTCTATTTTGCTTGAATGCAGCAGTATTAATTGCTTGTATTTGTCACCCAGTCAGCATTTTGGGGAGAATGCTTGCGTGGAAACCACTTTGTTGGATTGGCTCACGATCCTACGGAATTTATCTTTGGCATTATCCTGTCATGGTTTTAGGTACACCTATACATGAAATTGGTAACCCCTCCTATTGGCGAATTGCGCTTCAGATAATACTCATCGTGACGATTGCAGAACTTTCCTATCGCTTCATTGAAATGCCTATCCGTAAAGAAGGATTCTGGGCATATTATCGAAAATATCTAGTCTTTAATAAAAATAAATGGGAAAGCCTCACATTTTCAAGAAAAGTATCAGCTGTCATGGTTCCGCTTTTCCTCCTTGTGTTTTTCACAGGGATCACAGGGGTTGTGGGAGAAGGCCAGCAAAGTTCAACGGATTCGTATCCAACTGCCGTTAAAATTAATGGTGATGCACCTACAACCAATCAAATAGAACATGACAAACAACCAGACACACCGAACGACGATCCTTCGACTAATAAGGAAGATGTGGCTGATGTTCCAGGTATAGAAACACCAAAGCCAGAAGAAAATGAAGCGAATGTTGCGCCTGAGAAAGATGATTTTTATCAAAACATACTGGCAATTGGTGATTCGGTTATGATCGATATAGCAACGAGCTTACATAAGGTTTTTCCGAACATTACAATCGATGGAAAGATAGGTCGTCAAGTTTCACAAGCTGTCAAACTAGCACCAAATTATGCGAGTTTTAATCAAGCCAATCATGCAGTAATTATCCAATTGGGGACAAATGGCTATTTTACGAATGACCAAATAGATACACTTCTTGGCGCATTTGCAAATGCAGATATTTATTTAGTGAATACACGTGTGCCCCGTTCATGGGAAGGGAAAGTGAATGAAGCTTTACTTCAAAAAGCAGAGGAGCATGAAAATATTACACTAATTGACTGGCATGCCGCAGCGCTTAATCATCCAGAATATTTTGCTCCTGATGGTGTTCATTTAGAGAAAAAAGGTGTAGAAGTTTTAACAAATCTTATTCAACAATCCATAGACAATTAAAGTAATGTAAAAAGTCAGTATACACAGCTTTGTCTGAGTAACTGACTTTTTTTACATATCAAAAGTTGTTTGAATTGCTAGAAGAAAAAATAGTAAGTATGTTTCAATCTAAGGAGTTTTTATCCATTTGTAAAAATGTTAGAGGGGAAACAGCTTGCTTAATTATGGCTAGAAAAGGTAAATATTGTTGGTGGCTTTCAGTTGGAGATTGTATTTTTTATTTATGCCATCCTGAACTATCTACACTCGGTCAATACCAAGTCAAACAAAGACAAATTTTTGAATGGATTGGACAAGTTAACACATTCGAACAGGATGTACCATGCTATAGTGTGGGAATTAAGGAATTAAGACAAGGAGAAAATTGCTTTCTTCTAACGACTGATGGGTTAATTGAATGCCCGAATGAACCTTATGCAAATCCGAAAGATATTTTTAATTCTTTCGTTTTCCCTCATGATGATGAAAGCATCCGATCCATATTAAGAAACATCCAAGCTAACAATGTCAGAGATAGCACAACAATTGTTTTTTGGAAAGATACTATATCAAAGGAAGCCACTAAACCGAGTAATCAATAAGTTGAATTGAAATCATCTAAAAAAGAGGTGAAAAGTACACCTCTTTTTAGATTTTCAAGTATAATAATACGGCTAGTTAATTTACATACGTATTAGACACATTGCTTACCATTTCTCCTCAACCTTTCACTCCAACCCCAACTTATTTATCTGCATTTATATACTTCATACTGTAAAATCTAAAAACAGAAGTAAACATTGAAAGTATTGATAGTATAGGCTTTCTAGTCCAGTTGCTGTTGTACTTTGCATACCGTTCATAGTATAATTCATTATAGTTTAATTAGGAGTGGAAAAGATGAACCGAGAAGCACGTTTAAAACGACAAGAGAATATTCGAAATTTCTCTATTATTGCACATATTGACCACGGGAAATCAACGCTTGCTGACCGTATTTTAGAGCAAACAAAATCATTAACATCCCGTGAAATGAAAGCACAGCTCCTCGACTCAATGGATTTAGAGCGTGAGCGAGGTATTACGATCAAATTAAATGCAGTTCAATTAAAGTACGAAGCGAAAAACGGCGAAGTGTATACATTCCATTTAATCGACACACCTGGACACGTCGATTTCACATATGAGGTTTCCCGTAGTTTAGCTGCTTGTGAGGGTGCCATTTTAGTAGTGGACGCTGCACAAGGTATTGAAGCGCAAACACTTGCAAATGTTTATTTAGCCCTTGATAATGATTTAGAAATTTTACCTGTTATTAATAAAATTGATTTACCAGCAGCAGATCCTGAGCGCGTACGCCAAGAAGTGGAGGATGTTATCGGGTTAGATGCATCTGAAGCAGTATTAGCTTCTGCTAAAGCAGGTATTGGCATTGAGGATATTTTAGAGCAAATCGTTGAGAAAGTACCAGCACCAACAGGTGATCCGGACGCACCTCTACAAGCTTTAATATTTGACTCAGTTTATGATGCCTATAAAGGTGTTATCATATCTATTCGTGTTATCAACGGTACCATAAAGCCGGGTGATAAAATTAAAATGATGGCAACAGGTGCGGAGTTCGAAGTGATTGAAGTTGGGGTACATACACCAAAAGTTGTGCCACAAGATGAATTAACGGTTGGGGATGTAGGTTACTTGACAGCATCCATTAAAAATGTAGGCGACACACGCGTAGGGGATACGGTAACCTATGCTAATCGTCCTGCAACTGAACCTTTAGCAGGTTACCGTCGCTTGAACCCAATGGTTTACTGTGGCTTATACCCAATCGATACAGCTAAATATAATGATTTACGTGAAGCTTTAGAAAAATTAGAGTTAAATGACTCGGCTCTACAGTATGAGCCTGAGACATCTCAAGCACTTGGTTTTGGTTTCCGTTGTGGATTCTTAGGATTACTACATATGGAGATTATCCAGGAGCGTATTGAGCGTGAATTTAATATTGACCTAATTACAACAGCGCCGTCGGTAATTTACGAAGTCCATATGACAGATGGTTCTTCCATCAAAGTAGATAATCCATCCTTTATGCCAGATCCGCAAAAAATTGATCGTGTTGAGGAACCATATGTAAAAGCTACAATTATGGTGCCAAATGATTATGTTGGAGCGGTCATGGAGCTTTGTCAAATGAAGCGTGGTAATTTCATGACAATGGATTATATTGATACATCTCGTGTAAGCATTATTTACGAAATGCCTTTAGCAGAAATTGTTTATGATTTCTTTGACTATTTGAAATCCAATACGAAGGGTTATGCATCATTTGACTATGAACTAATTGGTTACCAGCCATCTAAATTAGTGAAAATGGATATTTTACTAAATGGTGAGCAAGTCGATGCATTAAGCTTTATCGTACACCGTGACTTTGCATATGATCGTGGTAAAATTATTGTTGAAAAACTAAAAGAATTAATCCCACGTCAACAATTTGAAGTACCAATTCAAGCAGCAGTTGGACAAAAAATTGTGGCGCGTTCAACGATTAAAGCTATCCGTAAAAACGTTTTAGCAAAATGTTATGGCGGGGATATCTCACGTAAACGTAAACTTCTTGATAAACAAAAAGAAGGTAAAAAACGTATGAAACAAGTAGGTTCAGTCGAAGTTCCTCAAGAGGCATTCATGGCTGTACTGAAGATGGATGATTCGAAGTAACGTTGAAATAGCAGTGTTTATAAGGTTTTAATTAAATAATTTTTTATCAGTTGGGTGGAGATTGCCACCGATTTGCCACCGCATTAAAATTGTGCCAGCAATTTATAAATCTTTAGCGATGGAATCAAAAATATCAGCGGCATCTCTTGCCATCTTCTGTGTTAAATGGACATAGCGCTCTTCAGTAATTGCTGATCTGCTGTGTCCTAATCTTTTTTGGACGGTTTTTATTGGTTGTCCACTTTCAATTAACATTGTTGCATGAGTATGACGTAAAGAATTGTAATTGAAATCGATGCTTAGTTTTTTTCTTATTAATTCTCTTGTTTGATACTTTATAACAGCAGGGGTGTAATGCTCTCCATTTTCTTTTTTACAAACAAAATCATGATCAGGGTCTTGAAGTTAAAATTCTCCATACTTTAATCGATTTTCAATTTGTTTCTTTTTGGCTTTCTTTAATATCTCCATTAAAGTTCTGCCAACTGGAATAGTACGATATCCGGATTTAGATTTTGGGGTAGCAACAACCCATTTAAAATATTCTTTTCCATTTTCATCTGTAATCTTTTTATTAATTAATTGCTGTTCAATTGCTACTGTCATTTCATCGAAGTTTATATGCTTCCATTCAAGTCCACATAATTCTCCAACTCGAACTCCACAATGAAATCCTATATGAAATGGTAAATAGAATGGATGATCCTCAGTTACTTTCTCATTCAAGAGTCTTAAATTTTCTTTTGATTGTATTTTTATATCATCTTTAGTCGGCTTACGGTCCTTTTCTTTTAATAACTCAACATATTGCATTGGATTTTCATTTATATACTTATAAGGATAAACAGCTTGCTTCAATGATTTGTTGAGTATTCCTTGTATAATACTGATTGTTTGTCTAGCCAACCCTTCCCGTACTTTTAAATTCATAAATTGTTGTAAAACATGTGGGGTAAGAGATTTTCATTTATATTTACCGATATGTGGTAAAATGTGATTTTTAATCGTAATTGTACATATTCGATTTGCTAGAACATAAGAAAATCATGTAAGGTCAAATCACGCCTAGCATGGGACATCGCTGTTTGCCCTCCACAAACTTTGTATGATGTAACAACACTAGGTCGAGTAGGGGCTATCGCACGAAAGCTAGGCATTACATGGGGTGGAGATTGGACAGGTAATATTGACCGTCCTCACTTTGAAGTTAAGCCGAATTGGATTATGCCAAAAGCATATAAAATTGAAGGACAAGTGATCATACCAATCAATAGTAAATGCCAAGTGCAGTTAATTGTGGAGGACAATAAACCTAAACCAATTGTAAAGGATGATGATACAATGCAATTTTCAAATGAAACTCTTAAAGCTGCAGTTCGTGACTATCTCAAACAAGCAGTGGATAAAAAACTTATTAATAAGTCACACTTAGAAAAAATTTGACGCTGGCACATTAACTAATGGTGATTTAAAAGGATTAGAAATTATCTATCATTGCACAACGTAGCGTTTAACAACAGATGCCCGTTACCTTAATCGGTAATGAGCTTTTTTTAATACTTATATTATGGTATAACATAGGTAATATAGGAAATTTAAGGATGTGAATTCGTGAAATGTAAACATTTCTTATATATTATTTTAAGTTTGAGTATATTGAATGGATGTAGCAAACATGATGAGTTAGAAAAAGGAAAAGCAACCGTCACTGAAGAAGGCGTAACTCTATTGGCTAAGTATGAAAATTTAACAAAAAAGTCGCAAGAAGCATTATTAGAGAAGTTAGATGACAATAATATAGACTATGTAATTGATAATCTAGGATCTGTGTTTGTAAGTACAAAAGATATGGACAAAGCCGTTTCGTGTTGTAAGCAATAATATATAGATTTTTATTTCCACAGATTTCACTTGATAAAATACGAACCAAAAAAAAACTAAGATAACTTAATTGTTGTCTTGGTCTTTTTTATTTCCACAAATTAATACTTGTCAAAATACAAACATCTGTTCTACAATAATGCAAACCAATGTTCCTATTGAGAGGTGTGGGATGATGAAAGAACAACTTGTTAAAATGGGCCGATCAAGATGGATAATGTTAAATATAGGCAAATATATAGTCTTCAATCCTAATTTAGCATAACCTATAGCGAAATCGATAGGAGGAAAAAATATGCGCGATTATTATGATCAATATGACAGAGACAGATACGATGATGACTACGAATATGATTATGACAGTTATGGAAGACGTCGTAGAAGACGTCCGCGTTATCAATACCCATTTTACCCATTCTTTCCATTCTTTCCGTTCTACCCACCATACTACCGCCAACCATATTACCGTCCATATGGCTACTAATATAAATATAATATTAAATCAAGGAAAAAATCGCTCCGCGCGGTTTGTACAGGTGAGGGACTCTTGTTCAGAAGTTGTATAGGATGAAGTGTTATTCTGTAAATGTCTTGTACAAAAACAGATAAAGACCAGGCGCTCAATGATATGCTCCCCTTAGATAAACAGATTTTATTTTTTAATCTGTCTACCTAATAGGGAGCATGTCATAATGGGTGGTTGGTCTATTACTTTTTATAATTCCCCATCATATCCCCACCATTTGTAGAAAATAAAGCTCGATATATCAAATTATCCATGAATAAAATTAAATAAAAAAAGCCTTCAAACCCTTATATATCAAAGGTTTGAAGGCTATATATAAATACAGATAGATACGCCTTAATACAGGATTTCTATAGGAGGCATTCATGGCTGTACTGAAGATGGATGATTCGAAGTAACGTTGATATAACAGCGCTTAGGGGTTTGAAATAAGTGTTTTTATATCAATTTGGTGGGGTTACCTACCAATTCCCCACCATAAAAAATACGTTAGTAATTCTTATATATCTTGAGCGAATGAATCAAAGATGTTTGCCACATCTCTAGCCATTTTCTCAGTGAGGTGGACATAGCGATCTTCTGTTAGGCAGCTCGACTATGTCCTAATCTCTTTTGTACTGTTTGAACAGGCGTACCATTCTCTATTAAAGTTGTTGCATGTGTATGCCGTAATGAATGATAGTTAAAACTGATATTTCGAAAATTGTTATTAATTCAAGTAATTACGAGTAAGAGGCTTTGGATTCAGATTTATGTTTATTCTTAATGATGAAAAATACACAAGAACAGTATGTAGAACTAATTAGCATAATGGACGAACAGTAAACGTAGGCTTAGGCTTAGCGTTATTTTTATTGACTAAATATTAGATGGTGAGTATTTGATTTTATAGGGTTTTTACGGATAATAGAAACTAAGGGAGATGATTCTAAGTTGATAGAAAAAAACGTCAACACCGAAGTTTCAGGAGATATAATAGTTACTCACCTAATAGGTCAAATAAAAATTGAAGATGTTAATGATTGGTTTAATGGTTTTGAAAAGGTGTGTCAGCAATTTATTTCTGCAGGTCGAGAATACAAATTGTTGGTAGATAGAAAAGGATACATCCCAGACCATTTTTCTGTTCAGAAAGAATGGAAAGATAAGTTTTTTAATAATACCATTCTAAAACACAGCAAAGCAATTGCGTTTCTCCTTGAAGAAGGAGAGATAATGAACCACTTAAAGCAATCCAACACAAAAGAGTCTGTTGAATTTTTCGATAATTACGGACTGGCTTTCAAATGGTTGGTTGAGTATTCAAAATAAGAATCTTTTTATAATTGATGAATGTTTTAACAACAGTAATTCGCCTGCCACTATCAATATGTTGAGGGCTATTTTTATACAACAAGACCTAAGCAATTGCACTGTGCTGAGCAGTGCTATTTTTGTGCCCCCCACAGTAATCGTGGAGGGCTTTTATTATGCCAAGGAGGAATATATGATGGATGAACAAATCTTCAACATGTTTTTAAAGGGGGGTGGATATGCTTTCCTTTTTGTGTGGTGCACTTCTCAACAATGAAAAATAACAAAGAAAGAGAAAAAGGGGTTATTAAACAAAATCAAGAAGTTATTTCAGAACAAGCAAGAGCATTTTCATCGTTGTCCAAAGATGTTTCAGAAATCAAACAAATCATTGTGGATGAAAAGAAAGGATGATGCATTATGACTTATGCAATTGAAAAATGTTTGATGTCAGGATTACCAAACTATGCTTTAACAGCTGTAAAATATGTGATCGCTCATGAATCAGATAATCCGACCAATTGTGGCCCTGATGCTTTAGAAAGGGAAATTGCATATATGAATCGCAATAAAGCAAATGCATTCACTTCTCATTGGGTAGGTGGTGGAGGGCGTGTTGTACAAATTGCGCCAGTAAATCGGCCCAAAGGGTAATCCGCTTAGCTATGCACAAGTGGAGCTGGCTCGTACAAATGACAAAGACCAATTTAAAAAGGATTATGTAGCTTATATTTGGCTATTAAGAGAACTTGCAAAAGAGGCTGTACATTGGGAGCTGTATACGTAGGGGCATATAACAAGGCTGTAGAGCGTTTGGATAACAAGTCGAATCCAATCTCTAACTATAGAAGAAACTCATTCCAATGAACTTCCAGTACCTTTCTACAATTGGTTAACTGAACGTGATAGCCTTCCACAATCAATAGTGCAAAGTGAACTATCGTTAGATAATTGGCTGGAAGTAGATATAAATGGAAATAGTCATCCAAATGAAAGTGGTATGAGGTATTATTAAATTACAAAGTAGATTAGTGGATGTAAGGTCTGAAAGGAGGCTTGTGTATGAAGCGTTTAGTTATAGGCATTGTAGTAATTTGGTTGATTTTATTGGCTATGTGGTTTTTAACAACAGGTTCACCAGGTTAGGCTGGTTTATTTAACTAGCCTGGCATGTTAATGAAAAATTTACTTCTTTGAGAGACGAGGGTAATAAAATGAAATATTTTACTAAGGAATGGCATGAATTGTGTCAAAAAACAAGTTTCCAACTGCTTTTAGAGGAAGAAAAGCAAGCTGAAACATTCTCAGAAGAATATTTTCAACAGCTTTACCACATTGAATTAAATAGTTGGCTTACTTTACAAGAAGAAGCTAATTTAATATTAAAATCTAACGAAACAGCAAACAGAGATGATGATCATAATAACTATCAACCTTTTAATAAAGAAAAGGGAATAGAACAATTTCATGATTATTTCATACATAATCATATGTATTTAAAAAAGCAATTACCAGAAACAATAGTTAAACAGATTGCAGATATAAGGGTGTTTGCTTTAGATAAGGCAACTCATAATGTAATAAATGCTGTAACTCAATTTTGCGAGGAAAATGAAAGAATTGTAACCACAGTAATTGAAGATTACAAAAGATATATAAAAGAAAACGCAACATTACTGGATATAGAAATTGATGGGGATTTTAGCTTCCATGATTGCAAAATTATAAAATCAATTAAGAATGATAAATCCTTAAAATTACTCCTTGATAATAAAGGGAGTTATACAAATATAGATGAGGTCATATTTGAAAATTATAATATTATCAAACAGGATGATTTGTTAGAAGATTCATGGTGGCTGTATGAGGAAATATATAAAGTGAATGACAAATATGAATTTCACGTCTTGCTACTAAATGAAACGATGGATTTAATTGATTTTATTATATCAGCTGAACAAATTTCCTTTATAAGTAATAAAAATAATCTTTAATAGTAAACCGAGGCGTTTTTGTATTAAGTCGAAGCGAAGATATTTAAAATATAAAGAGAAGCCTTATTAAGTAAACGGGTGATTTAATAATTCGTAAAAAGACCACTCCGTGATGAGTGGTCAAAATAGATAAAATGCTAAATAATCTTTATATTACAATGAAGTTGACTTACCTTTTTTCTCATCAATAATAAGGTCTTCTTCATTTGGGCGTGGGAGTTCAGTATGTCCTTCACGCTCATTAGTTTTTTTAATATTACCTGGATCTGCTCCTCTAGAAAATGTTTGTTTTGTTGGCTCGTCTGTTGCAAATTCTGTATTTTTTTTATCTCTTTTCATTTCGACACCTCCTAAAGATATTATTTAACTTATCCAATAAAATATCCCTTGTTTTTTTCAACTTCACACTTAAAATTTTTTCTTTCAGACCACTCCGTTATGGGTGGTTTTTCTGTTTATATTCCCACCAGTAGTAAAAAATAAATAGAGATAAAATTAGATAAAAAAAACCGAAAAACCCTTATATATCATAGGATTGCCGGTTCTATAGACTTAATATAAATAATTTGAATATGTCTATTAAGCATCTCAAATGAGGTGCTTTTTATTATGTAATTAACTATGAATTGCGGAGGGATGAAATAACTAATAGGATCACCTGGGGAAAGTGACCCTGAAAAATAGAGGTGTAAGGATTATTTAAAATTACTGCATTGGAGGATTTTGTTTTTACGGTATGGATCAATATCTTTGATTCATTAAAAATTAATATGAATTATACATGAAAGCAGCTCCAACAATTATCAGAAGAATGAATAGTACAACAATGAGTGCAAATCCTGCGCCACTACCGTAACCACCGTTACCGCCATAGTTTTGGGACATAGTAATGTACCTCCTTTCTATAATTTTATTATATGTATGCTTTTCAATTGAGTTTGTGGTAACTGTCCTGGGAAACATCAGAAAAAAATTGAAAGATTTTCATCAAGAACATAATTCAACACAGAACAAAAAGCTAATTCTTGCTGAAGACAAGCTTTATCAAAAGCCAAAAGATATTGATAAAACGATTGATGAATTCTATTCACTTTGAACAGTGATTTAAAGATCTTATCAGACATGCATTATAGGGATACAGAAGAGAATTGTTATGAATGGAAAGACATTGCAGAACGATTGTATATGTCGCGCAATGCTACGTAGACGTAATGCATTAATTGATGAAACAGCCAAACGGGTAGCATGTCCTTAATATATGAAGAATAATATTAATGTAAATGGAAAGGTTGAAAAGGGGATGGGCGTTATTGGATTATTAAATATTATTATGAGTGCATTTGGGATTACCATGATAACATTGTTTATTTTTCTTTGGACACTTGATGAAGACAAATGGAGTTTAAATGGTATATGTTCTTACGCAGTTCCTACAGCATTGGTTTATTTTTTTATTTTTGTGTTTATATAGAAGTTAGAAATTTCTAGTATTCAATTTATTGAACTTCCTAACACTAGCGAAGTTCACAAAACCTATAGTAAATTGATATCAAGTTTTATTAAAAGCGTACGGAAATACGCTAACAAAATTAAATATAAAGAATTGGCTGGAGTGGTGAAAAAACCACTCCAAGATGACCAGAGCGATTCCAGTTCATCAAAAATTATTAGAGCTGAAAATATTAATCATTTGGATTAATTATTGCTAATACCTGATGGTCTTCCCAACTATCATTTATTTTCACATTTTTCTTAGCAATGCCTTCTTTATGAAAACCCGATTTTTCCAAAACTCGAATTGAACCTATATTATGAGGCATTACACCTGCTTCAATTCTATGTAATTTAAGTATATTAAAAGCAAATTCTACAATTAGCTTAGTAGCTTCCGTAGCATAACCCTTCCCATTTTGTTTTTTATCTAAGAAATAACCAATAATCGCATTTTGAAGTGAACCACGATTAATCTGAAATAATTGAATTGTTCCTATTAGTTCATCATTATTCTTTTGGAAAATCCCAAATTTGTACTCTATATCTTTTTTTGAATCTTCTTCCCATTTTTTTATTAAATTCTGTTGGTATTCTAAAGAATAATAATCATTAGAACGGTTCATGGAGTACTGCTCAAAGAAAGTTTTATTTTCAATTAGAAATTGTAATAACTCATCTGCATCTAATAAAGCAAATGGTCTCAAGTAAATTGTTTCACCATATAACATAACTTTTCCTCCTAATACGTCAATGTTTTTACTATAGCACAATCAATAGTGCATGGTGAAACGTCGTTAGAGAATTGGCTGAAATGGTGATTTTTATGCTCAGTTGAATACCCGATACTGTGCCTGATTAATTGCCTAGAAGTATTGAACAGCTCTGCTATGTCCTAATCTTTTTGGAACAATCGAGGGCGTAATTATTTAAATTTACATGGGAAAAGTAATCCGAATGAAAGTGATGTTAGGTATAATTAAATTACAGATTAATGGAAAATGATTCGTATTCATATTTTGAAATAATTGATAAACAGAAGGAGGCTATTGGATACTTATAGTGAAATACGATTTATGGAGGGCTAGAAACGGTGAAGTTATTATTACTCTTTGGATTAAATGTTTTTGTATTAGTAAGTTTATTAAGCCCTAAAAATAAAATGACCTCCACAAAAGAAATTTAGTTTGACTATTATTTTTGAACAATTGGTTATCAAGTAGGCCTTTTAAGGTTATATAATGATTGAGCAACTCTGTACATATTTAACAAGAGATTGTTTTGCTAAAAATAAGATAGGGGAGAATCTAGTAAAATGTTGACATATGAGCTTCTAGACACAAAGCTTCTGGCAGACGAAGGAACGATTTGCCCTGTTATGCTGACAGGTCCGTTTCCCATGATTATCATTCCTACGAAACCCATATCGATTCGAGCGGAGAAAGGTACTTATCGAATAGGAAGAGGGCAATTCGTCTTACTTTTGCACCAAGAGCAGGATATTCGTATGGTCCCAAGCGATAGTGAGGGATTTGCGCCTGTTTCTAGCATCTCATTTAACAGCTATCGGTTGGCTAAACGTGAGAAAGATACACATACTATATGTGAATGATATAACGCATTTGCCTGCACATGGGCAGATCATGGAATTTCCTCGGTATGCGGAAGGACTGTTGAAAAATTTGATGGGACAGTTTCAGCAAACGCAGACCCTGAATACTACCCCTAAGCTTCATTTGCTTCTGCACGAGTTACTCGATACTATTTTTGAAAGAAAGAGTATCGATAACAGTTTTGTGACAAACGATCAAGCTATTCAGCAGGCTGTTACATATATTAAACAGCATTTTGAAGCACCGCTAACACGTTCATTTATGGCCAATATGACTGGTTTTAACGAAAGCTATTTCTCATCGCTATTTAAGAAAGAAACAGGGTGGAATTTTGCTGAGTATGTGAATCAAATTCGAATAGACCAAGCAAAGCTGATGTTACTCGGAACAGATGACAAATTGCAGGATATTGCGTTGAAAACAGGATTCGCAGATGGCTCATATTTGGGAAAAACTTTCAACAAATATGTTCACCTTTCACCTAGCAGTTTTCGCAAAAGAAAGCATACCAACCGTATAGTTAGTATACAATTTCTTGGAGCATTACTAGCATTAGGCATTCAGCCCCTCGCTACTACGCGAGAGCTGCTTCAATCATCCCAACTATTGCACAAACGATTGCCGAACATTGTGGAGATAGAGTCTTTTGATCAAATCGAAGCGATACACCAACTAGTCCCAGAGTTAATCGTGGCACCAACATATTTTTATAACTACCCTGATATAATGAAAGCACTTGAACAAATTGCCCCTGTTCTGACAATTCCTTGGGGACAATTGGACAAGCTTGAAGAGGTGCGACTGCTTGGAACATTCCTTGGGCGAATTCAAGAGGCTGAAGATTGGATTACGAAGTTGCAGCAGTCCGCCATAAAAGCAAAAAAAATTATTACACCATTTCTAAAGTCAGACACAACAGCAGGTATCTTTGAATTAGGTCACGATAACTTATGGCTGATTCCTTATCTATCAGTGCGCTCCGCCTACACTCTATTTCAGCTATTAGGACTACGTGCTCCTCATTCTATTCAACAGGAGATACTTCAAACGGGTAAACATCTTAAAGTCAAAGAGCAGGATTTGCCCCTGTATGCGGCAAGTCACATGTTTTTGATTGTGCCGACGGATGATACGGAATCTTTCCGTGCCAAGCTGATGCAGCGTTCCGTTTGGCAACAATTAGTGTATGAACAAGGGTGCCAATTACACTTACTTAAGCTAAATGAATTTTGGTTTGATGATGGTCTCTCATTGGAGCTCCAACTCGATGTAATGGTAAAATTGTTAACTAATCAAAGTTAAATCCAACAATTTTCCCTATGCAACATCCAATTTAAAGGCGTTGTCCTTGGACAAGACTGTCTCTATAATGAAAATATCTTCGCGAATGATAATCATTATCAAATAAGGAGGTGCAGTCTTGTACTTACATAAGATGTTAAAACCGATATTATTTCTTGCTTTAATCGTCATACTTACTGCTTGTGGCAATGCCAATGATAGCACTAAACCCAATACAGAGCAGGATGTTTCCACAACAGCCGAAACAACAGAATCAGCGACAAAAATTATTAAAACGCAACGTGGTGATTTGGAAATGCCACGTCATCCCAAACGTATTGTGACGGATGGCTATTTACCAGAGCTACTTGTACTAGGTGTCAAACCAATCGGTTCTACACAATGGGATTTGGAGAACAAAGTAATTAAAGATCAGATTGACGGAATTGAAACAACTGGTGAGAGATCATTAGAGACAATTGTTCAACTGAAACCAGATTTAATCATCACTTGGGTGAGTGATGAAGCAATGCTTCAGCAATACGAGAAAATCGCCCCAACACTCGCGATACCTTATAGCTCTACAGGTGATATTTTTGAAACGATGCGTCTTTTGGGCGATGCCTTGGACAAAACGGATGAAGCGGAGCAATGGATTAAGCAATTAGATCAGACAGCTGAGGAAGCACGAGCACAGCTTGCAGATATCATTAAACCCGATGATACTTTTGCACTTATGGGCGTGTTTGTAGTAGATAAAGGATTTTATATTTATGGTGATGGAGGCTACAGAGGTGGTGAAGCCATTTATAAACATCTTCAATTAAAGCCACCTGCGAAACAGGAGAAAGAAATGATAGGGAAAGAGGCTTATCGTCAAGTTTCATATGAAGTCATTCCTGAATATGCCGGCGACTATATTTTCATCGATCAAGGTGATTTAATCTCAGAAGTATGGGGTGAGAGCGAAGGACTTTGGAAGTCACTTGACGCTGTGAAGAATGAGCGCGTATTCAAGCTTGACCCAGAGTTGTTCTGGGGCAATGACCCAATCTCATTAGAACTTCAAATCAAAGAAGTGGTGAAAATGCTAACTGAAAAACAATAATAAATAGTTCAAAGGATCACTCTAAAGGGTGGTCTCAGACTGTAGACAAAAGTCATCGTGAAGTTTTCTCTCGATGGCTTTTGTCATTTTTTCTCATTCATATTCAATATTTGGTGAATTACTGTTGGTGATTCGTAATGGATAGATATACGTAAAATCAATAGCGGCCTCTAGTTTCGCCGTTTGATTCTACGTCATTATCGTTTAATATCCCAAAAGTTTACTTTTTAATAATATATTTAGATGGCGTTCTATGCAGAAGTTGATTGGAACGAAGGGAGGCGACTCCTGCGGGAAAAGCGGGAAAGTCGAGATCTGTGGATGTTTTCTGTGCGAAAGCGAATCGGGGGAAGCTGCTCGACACCGCCCATAGTAGAAATCAACGGCTTTACTTTATTCCATTGTAAAAGAAAAAAGGTATTCAATTGTGGTTTATTCGTTCTAAGACAGTAAACCTTCTTCGCTTTGTGTATTACTTTTCCTATAGAATAATGCTTACGATATTTATGTTCAAAGATATTCAGTGCTTTTTCTATTTATAAGAAAAGAATTAATTGAGAAAAATTAGGTAATATTATAAAATCAATTTATAAATACAATATATTGTATTAAATAACGTATTGGAGAATTAATAATGGAATATTTATCGCTAAAAGACCATGTTTATAATTATATTGTGGAACAAATTAACAATGGAAGCCTGTTGGCTGGGAAAAAGGTGAATGAAAATCATATTAGTGAAAGCTTAAATGTAAGCAGAACACCAGTGCGGGAGGCACTTATTCAGCTGACATCAGAAGGCTTGCTAGAAAATATCCCACGTAAAGGGTTTGTGATCAAAAGTCTGACAAAGGAAGAAGCGAAAGAGACTTATTTTATTATTGGTGCATTGGATGGGTTGGCTGCCTCACTTGCATTGCCATTTTTAACGGAAAAAGATATGAAAGAGATGGAGTTTTATATACAAAGTATTGATTTAGCTATTAATACAGAGAATTACAGGATGTACGATAAAATGCAAGAGGCTTTCCATGGTGTTTATCATAAGCTCTGTCCGAATAAGAGTCTTATCGAACTTTTATTGCAATTAGAAAAAAAATTTATGAAAAATTTAGGTGAAAATGATTCATCAGATCGAGTTAAGGAAATGTTAACTCAGCTCAACAATGAACACCGGGAAATTCTAGCTTTTTTCAAGAATGGGGATACAATTGCATTAGAAAGATTTCTAAAAGAAGTCCACTGGAATATGGAAAGAGCGGAGAAAGTATTGCTATAAATGCTAGAAAAAATGGAAAAACTAAGAATCTGTTTCGAAAGAGACGGATTCTTTTTTTATTGACATATAAAATAAAATATATAATATATAGAATAAAAGACTGAATATTATATATTGTCTTTTAACAAAGGAGAAAGGGGATTTATCTTGATTCATAAGACGCCCTCGTATATTGAGGGGAATGAATACTATTTACAGTGGGTGTTCAAACGCCTACCGAATCAATGTAAAGCTTCTGGCGGATGTCGCAGATTTTTGTAGAGTAGCTTTTTTGAGCGAGTTCGAAAAAATCTGGCCGCAATAATATGGAGGCGTAATTGATTTGAGTAGAAAGGTTATGATTTGAAAGATTTAGGGGGATTTACAGTGGAGAATAAAGAGTACGATTTACATCGTGGGTTAAAACGCAGACATCTTACAATGATCTCAATCGGTGGAACAATTGGGACAGGGTTATTTCTTGCATCTGGAAATGTCGTTGCAAATGCTGGAGCTCTTGGAGGTCCAATAGCATTTTTAGTGATTGGTATATTAGTATTTGTATTAATGAAAGGTCTTGGAGAAATGTCAACCTTCATGCCTATCCCTGGAGCTTACACTACCTATTCAGGTTTATTTGTACACCCAGTGTTAGGATTTATGGTAGGTTGGAATTTATATATTAATGGATTCCTTGGACTTGGTGCTGAAATTGTTGGGGGAGGAATGATCCTTAATCAATTTTTTCCTAGTACGCCTACCTTTATTTTCTGTATTAGTATTTCAGCAATCATTTTGTTTTTGAACTTAATTGATGTGAAATCCTATGGGGAAGCAGAATACTGGTTTGCGGGCATTAAAGTACTTGCCATCATTGTATTTTTAATTGTTGGAGTTCTGATGATTTTCGGTGTTATTGGCGAACAAGGTTTTATAGGTTTTTCAAATTGGAACAGTGAATCGATGTTTCCAAATGGTCTGACAGCAGTAATCATTATGATGACGGGGGTAGTTTGGTCATATCTAGGAGTAGAGACAGTAGTTTCTGCGGCAGGTGAAGCGGAAAATCCTCAGAAAAACGTTCCTAGAGCCATTAATACGATTTTTCTTCGTATTTTAATTTTCTACGTAGGATCTATTACCATCATCGGTTTAGTTGTGCCATATCAAAATGTAAGCGTTCTAAGTAATGGTTATGCCGGTCTTTTAGGTTTAGCAGGCATTCCTGGAGCTGCAACGATCATGAATATTATTATTTTAACATCCTTGGTTTCAGCAGCTAACTCTATCGTTTACTTCCTAAGTAGAACACTTATTGCACTATCAAAAGAAGGGAAAGCACCAAAAGCATTAGGGAAGGTCAATAAACGCGGAATTCCAATGAATGCGGTTATCTTAACGTTATTCCTTGGACAAGTTTCCTTGATTACGAATTTTATTTCACCAGATAAAGTATTTATTTGGTTAACTTCTATTGCTGGCTTTAATACCTTACTTGGATGGTTTGGTAGCTACCTTTCTCATTATAAATTTAGAAAATGGTTAGTGAAAAATGGAGGATCTGTCGATAAGCTAAAATTCAAAATGCGGACGTATCCAATTCCAACCCTTCTTTGTTTAGCAGCTTTAATAGCTATTGCGATTTACACAGCTTATAGCCCTGAAACGAGATTTTCATTCTATATCGGTGTTCCGATGTTAATACTGTACTTTATTGTTGGTACTTATTTATATAAAAAAGGAAAAATTCATGATCCTAGTTATAAGTCGTTTTTAGAAGCACATATACATGATAAAGAAATAAAATAATCAACGCCGTAATCGTTGGTTGCATCCATTTTTCTAGTAAACAATCAGAATGTTACGAGATTTGCGATGAGTTAAAGGAGATATAGAATAATGGAGAATAAAAATTTACAATTAGTTATTCAATTGCGACATGAATTACATGCGCATCCAGAATTATCAAATCATGAAGTATGGACGAAACAGCATTTAATGGAATTTCTTAAAACCCATACAAATCTTGAAGTTGTTGATAGAGGGCGTTGGTTTTATGCCATTTACCACTCGAAGGTAGGCAAAAGGAATATAGCATTTAGGGCAGATTTTGATGCCCTTCCGATTGAAGAAACGATTGAACTTCCTTACGGTTCGAAGTATCCTGGTGTTTCTCATAAATGTGGTCATGATGGACATTCTTCAACTCTATGCGGTTTTGCACTTGAAATCGATCAGAAAGGCTCGGACAATAATATATACTTTTTATTCCAACATGCCGAGGAAACGGGCGATGGTGCTGCTGAATGTGCAATCTTAATAGAAGAAAAGAAAATCGATGAGATTTTTGGATGGCATAATATGAGTGGTATACAAGAAAATACAGTCTATGTTATCAATGGAACAGCTCAGTATGCATCAAAAGGGATGTCTATCTATATGGAGGGGGTTCCTTCCCATGCCAGTGAACCAGAGAATGGCATTAACCCTGCTTTCGCCATAGCGAAAATTATTGATCGCATTCCAAGTTTTATTGATCCAACAAAAAACAAAGGGAATGTATTATGTACGGTCGTCCAAGTAGATATAGGAGAGAAAGCATTTGGGGTCAATGCCAGCAAAGGTACATTACGAATGACCATTCGAGCTCTTTATGAGGAAGAGATGGATAGACTTCAGCGTAGCTTAGAAAATCTAGCACAAGCCGAGGCAGAAAAATATGGGTTGAAGGTTCGTTTTGAATACCAGGATGAATTCCCTGAAACGTCTAATCATGAAGAGAGTTCAAATAAAATACGTCAGGTTTGTGCAAAGAAAAACATTCCGATGTTAGAGCTAAATGAGGCTTTCCGTGCTTCTGAAGATTTTGGCCATTATACGAAACTGACAAAAGGCTCTTACTGTTATATAGGGAATGGAGAGGATTATCCAAATATACACACCTTTGAGTATGATTTTAAAGATGATCTGATCGAAACAGGCGTCGAATTATTTAAAGGGCTTGCGGAGTGCTAGAACGGCGTATCTAAGTTTAACTAATATCGTAAAAATGGTTAGGAATTGCAATCAAGAGATTGCTCCTCCTAACCATTTTATTTTAAATAAAGGTGAGAATGGAAGGTTTTTTCAACTTAAGGGTAGCAACTGTCCTCACTACGATGGAGAAATAGATAGAAGACCATCGTATCAGAAACTTATAGCTATAACTAAAATAAAACCAGGAATTGCAACCGATGATGGAGTGGAGATTCGTTTTATCGATCAAGAAATCCAACGTATTGTTAGTTCAAGACCAGATGCAAAGGCTTATAAGGTTTATTACGATAAGAAAATACTAGAGGTAGAGTTAGAAACAAAGTATTTAGGTTGCCAAAATGAACAGTCTTTCCCTCAAAAACTTTAAAAGGAATCACCATTATGCAAGTGATTCCTTTTTGGATGATGATTATGCCAATTTGTTTGAAGCTTTTATTGAAATAATAGGAAGAACTTCGCCAATAAAAAAATAGGGACCCCTACAATTATTACGCCTGCAAAGAAATAACAAAATAGCATAAAAACATCGAAAATTGCACCGGATAAATCATCAATGAATTTTAACATTTCATTTCCCTCCAAACATAAGAAGTAAGGTTCTGATATGTTGCGAAAAGAGAAAAGCCTCAACGCCATTGTTGAAGCTATAAAATCTTACGAAAGTTATTACTGTATAAACAATACTAGCATTCCTCAAAAAGTATAACAAATAATAAGGACTATTCAGATAAATCAGAAAGAATAAATCTTATTGAGAAATAGTTTAGCAGTGATTTTCATCATCATGATCATATTGTAATGTCTTTTTTAAATAGTAATGTTTAAAATCTCTTCCTACTTGATCGAGCGTCCCATAAACTTCATAATCATGATTTTCATAAAATGTTAAGGCTTGAAAGCTTAAGGTGTCAACTTTAATGAAATCACATTTGTGCTCTAATGCGATTTGCTCTATCGCTGCTAATAGTTTAGAACCATACCCTAGACCACGATACGTTTCTTCTACCATCAATGTGTGTATTTCCAACCAGTTCCAGCAAATTTCACCGAGTATGCCACCATAAACTTGATCGGCATGATCCGTTAGAAATAAATTAATTTCCTGATAGCGTCCTTGTAGATCTTTTGGAAAGTGTTCTACATTATATTCATAAAGCATGTGATTAACATAAGATTTGTTTTTTGCATGTAATTGTTGTGTGATTTGTAAGGACATTTTTTACTCCTTTAGTTGAAATGGTAAATCGCGTTTCCAAATCATATGATGACTGTTTGATCCCCAAAAATGTTCAAGAACAAAGTCTGGTTGTCCAAACTTTTTCTGCCAAATCATTTGGGCTTGTTTGTATCCACTGTCTAAACAAAAGCTAGGGACGTTTTTCAATACGAGCGTTGTTAGCATTTTTTTCATTAACTTCGTCCCAATACCACGATTTTGGTAGTTTGGATGAACATAAACGGTACCAATTTCAGGACAATTCGACAGGTCTTCTTTGAGGGTTTGTTGAATGAAATCATTAGCCTCACCATATTCGATTGTGCCAATGATTTCTTTTGTTTCTTCATCCTCAGCCAACCAGAAGAATCTTTTTTGGCCCTGACTTTCTAAGTCATCAGCTAAGTATTTCTTTTTGGTTGCCCATTCATGATTTTGATCGTCCCCAAGCTCTGCAAGTCCTTCTTTAGCAAAAGTATCCTGAATGACATGTAAAAAGAATAGGTGTAACGCAGGTGTATCTGTTGGCTCAGGGCGTCTTAAGATTATTTTTTTCAAAAGAGAGTTCTCCTTTTACTTTTTTGTGATAGATCTGGTTTTATGAGTTAATAATGAGCGAGCCAGTCATCATTTTTCGATATTAACCCATAGTCATTGCGGTTTTTGTTAAATATAATAGGTTCATAGCCATATTGTTGAAATGATTATACTTGCGCACTTTTTAAAATTATAACATGTTCTCTGGAATTGGGTAATGATGGAATGTGATAAAATGCAAAGGCGTAAGGAGGGAATTATATATGAATGAATTAAATAGCGAACTAGAAGTAGTTATAGAGAAAATGCGTAGTTTCATTGAAGAAATTCAAGAACAAGATCCTGAATTTTATGCTGTGTATCCGATGGTTTTTCACGATCAAATAGAAAATGATTTTAGTCGTTTTATAGATAGCCATTGGCGATTGCCAGATGAATATATATACTTTTTGAAACGTTATGTTGTGGAAGGAATTACATGGCGAACAGGTGCCTATATAAACCTACAAATATTGGGGGCTAGAGATTTAGTGCGAGGGCAGGAAGGTTACCATTATAATCCTGTGACCGAAGAGGTTATTTTAGATTGGCCACCGCATTATTTAGTCATTGCTACAGATGAGGGAGATCCTTATTGTTTAGATTTATCCAGAGAAGATACCGCCATTTTCACTGCCTATCATGGTACAGGTAGCTGGGATTTTACAATGGCCTATGACAATCTAGTAGCGTTTCTTCAGAGTGTCCTCGTACCATCTAGTTTGGAGGAAGAGCAACCAGAAGACCATTCTTACGATTACTATGAAATGTATATTACTGGCGATGGCAAGGACAAGCTTAAAACTATATTATTGCTTAAAAAAATTTTCTCCTATGATTATACACAAGCAAGAATTTTGTTAGAACAGACCCCTCTATTAATTTATAGAGGAGCTGAAACAGGTGCGTTAAAATTAGAGCAAGAACTAAAAGGGATTAGCGCGGGTTATCAAATAAAGAAAATCAGCTTAGCAGAATTTTTAAAATAATAGGAGAGCTTCATCAAAATCAAAAGGAATCACGTTGTGTGTGATTCCTTTTTGTAACATTAAATTTTAAATTGTTGGACTAAACCATTTAACTTTGTCGCTTGTTCTTTTAACAGCTTTGAGCTTTCTCCTACACTTTCCATAGAACTACTAGATTGTTCAGTAGTGGCAGTTACTTGTTCAATGCCGGCAGCTGTTTCTTCTGATACAGATGCAATAGTATCAATCGATGCATTGATAGCGTGTGTATTGTCTAAAACATTGCTCATGGAATTTGCCATGGAATCAACTTTCTTACTTATCGTCTCAATTAGCTCTCTTAAATGGTTGAAGGCTACACCCATTACATCTATTTGCTGTGTTCCAAATGTCACCTTTTGATAGCTATCTGCTAATGTTTTAACGACTTGATTTGATTCGGATTGTATATCAATCACAATCGTAGTGATGTTCGTAATTGATAGATGGACCTGATCTGCTAGCTTTCGTACTTCGTCAGCAACTACGGCAAAACCACGCCCATGTTCTCCGGCTCTTGCTGCTTCAATAGCTGCATTCAGTGCTAGCAGATTCGTTTGCTCTGATATATCCTTAATAACGTTCACTAATTCAGTAATGCGATTAGCTTTTCGATCAAGTCCTTTCACCATTTCCAAGGAATTTTTAATTTGCGTATCAATTATGGTCATTTGTTCAATTGAAGAGGACATATGTTGATTCCCTTCATCGGTGATCACTAACATTTTTTGAGATTGTTCTTTAATATTGTCTCCTTCTGTTGCTACAACATTGATGGTTTCAGAGAATTCACCTATTTGCTCTAATAATGAAGAGGCAGAATGTGCTTGTTCTTCTACACCATTGGAAATTTCATGCATCGTGATGGCAATTTGTTTTGATCCCACACCAACTTCATCGGCGGTATGTGTCAATTCCTCACTCTGCACTGTGACCTGCTTAGAAACATTGGCGATGTCCCCAATCATATTGGCTAGATTCGATTTTAACTGGATCAATGAATGGTTTAATTGACCAATTTCATCTTTTCTGTGTAGATTGATTGTGTCAAAATGAAGATTTCCTTCTGCAATCTCACTTAGCTGATTAGTAATGGTTTTGATTGGTGAAGCCAGATGCTTTGAAAATAACAGAGTAATGATTGTGCCAATGATTAAGAAAATGCCGATTGTCATCAGAACGGTATAAAGAATGGAGTCAACCGGTTTGTAGTAATCCATCGCATATGTCGTTGCAACAATAACCCAACCCCAATCAGGCTCCATTTTACTATATGCTATCTTTTCTTCAATTTTTGATTTATTTGTTGGGTGTTCCCAGTGGTATGTTGTAAAAGTACCATCTAATTGCGAATGATTAATGATATCCTGTATATAAAGCTGTCCCTCCGCATCTTTCATGTCCCATGTATTTTCGTTTTCAAAAAGTGGACTTGCTACTTCAAGCCCTTGTTGATCTAAAACAAAGAAATAACCGTTCTCACCTAAATCTACAGGGTTTTCAACTTCCCGTGTGCCATCCGCATTTTTTTTACCGATTAAAGCAATTTTTGCTTGCTCTTGTGCTTCTTCAAGTGTCATACTTCCTTTTTCGACTTCCTTATTCAAGCTATCGATCATTCTAATGGTCATTTCCACACTATTTTTCAGGGTAACTTGTCCTGAGTTTGTTAGATGTTCCTTCGATTGGCTGTAACCAACATACCCTATAATCAAAGAAGGAATTGCAAATAAAATCAATGATATACTAATGATTTTTTGTTTGATGGATTTCATAAATAGCTTCCTTTCGTGATGAAATAAAAAATAGCTGTAGAAGGTATATCGGGAGGGGTTTTTTAATGTTAAGTTCTTTCGCCTTACATATGAAAAATTGGTAAAAAAATCTAAAAAAAGTGTAAAATTATTAAAAATGACAATCAACTCGAAAGGATGAGTAGAGATGAAAATAAATAAAGCAATAGCACAGCATTATCTATGGGGTGCCCAGTGGATGGTTGGCATTTAGTTCGAAATAGTGAGCTTAGTGTCATTCATGAAAGGGTGCCACCTCATACAGCAGAAGTAAATCACTACCATGATCATGCGCAGCAATTTTTTTTATTTTATCTGGAACAGCAACAATGGTGATGATGGACAGCGATTTGAATTAATGAGACATGAAGGAATTGAAATACCACCACATCAGCCACACCAAATGCGAAATGATTCGCAGGAGGATGTAGAATTTTTAGTTATTTCACAGCCAAATAGCAGAGGAGATCGAGAACAATATTTAGACATCTAGATAGAACTTCATTCTTTTGCATGAAGACCATCTCTTCGTTGGACTTGTATAGTAGGGTTAACTAGATGCAAGGGGTGGATTTTTATGAAAATTACAAAGGTCAAACTATTTGTCCATGATGTGCAAAAGATGCAGCAGTTTTATTGCGAGCAATTGGGATTTGCTTTGGTAAAAGGAGCAGAGGACTATTTTACAATAGCTGTTGGTGAAAGTGAGATGACATTTGAGAAGATTTCTTCTCGTATCCAAAAACAGTACCATTTTGCTTTAAACATTCCAAGTAACCTATTTCAACAGGCAAAGTTATGGGCCAAAGAAAGAGTGAGCTTACTATTTTCAGAAGGGCAAGATGAAGTATATTTTCAATTTTTAAAGGCTTACTCATGTTATTTTTATGACCCAGAGGGCAATATTGTAGAGTTTATTTCTAGGCAGGAAGTGAATGAAAAATACCATACAACCATTTTTTCTATTGAACATGTATTACATATCGCTGAAATCAACCTAACAACAGATGATATTCCAGCAGTAGCTAAAAAGCTAAACGAATATGGTATCAAGCCTATTAATAGCAACGACATTCAACAAGATACCCTTAATTTTCTGGGTAACTATGAAGATGGAGCTAATATTCTAGTAGGACCAAGTGACCGACTGTGGTATTTTTCTGATAAGAAAGCGCGGATCAGTCCAATATGTATAGAAATTAATGAAACTTTCCAATTAATAATGAATGAAAAAGGGCATTTAACTGTCGCACAAGGGTGATATCCTTAATTTATGATTGAATAAACATTCGTTATATTGTATGTTTAATCGAAAGGTAGGGATGGTATTACATGTATATGATAAGTGCATTAAATCCGACCATGCAGTCGTATAAAACATTACTTCAAACAACTGGCTGGAATGCAAAAGGTCTTTATACGCAATTTGTAATATTGGTTTAGTACGTCTATTTATGATGGTGAAAACCTGATTGGCTATGGACGAATTGTTTCTGATGGCATCGATCAAAACTTTATCTGTGATGTGATGGTGCACCCTGATTTTCAACGAAAAGGAATCGGTACAATGGTGATGGAAACTTTATTAGAACATTGTCAGCAGGAAAATATAAAATGGGTTCAATTATTTTGCGCTAAAGGAAAACAATCTTTTTATCAGAAGATTGGATTTAAGAAACGTGAAGCGAATGCCCCTGGCATGATGTTGTTTTATAGTTAATTCATAAAGGAGCTAGAATCTTTGAAAGTTAAATCTCTTAAAATATATGAATTTGGAAATCCAAAGGAGGTATTAAGGGTTGAAAATAAAACCATCACATCTCCAAAACAACAGGAAATTCTTGTCCGTATGCTAGCAAGACCGATCAATCCTTCTGATCTAATACCGATATGGGGGAAATATGCTCATCGAATCACATTACCAACAGTCCCTGGCTATGAGGGCGTTGGGATTGTAGAGGCTGTCGGACCGCTTGTTTCGCCAAAGCTTCTCGGTCAACGAGTGTTACCTCTACGAGGAGAGGGAACTTGGCAAGAAGTGGTGAAAACACAAGCTGAATTTGCTGTAACTATTCCTACTGACATGGATAATTTTACTGCAGCTCAAATGTATATTAATCCTTTAACAGCCTTCGTAACTTGTACAGAGGTCCTTAAATTACGATCAAGTGATGTTTTATTAGTGAACGCCTGTGGCTCTGCTATCGGACATATTTATGCTCAATTTGCGAAATTGTTAGGTTTCCAACTAATTGCAGTGACAAGAAATGGTCACCATACAGAGACATTACAGCAACTCGGTGCCAAATTTGTCATTGATACGTCCCATATGCCACTATATGAAACCGTGATGGCATTAACAAATGGAAGAGGTGCGGATACTGCTATTGATTCCATTGGAGGTGAAGCTGGCAATCAACTTGCTTTATGTGTGAAACCCAGTGGGAAATTTTTAGCCATTGGCCTGTTATCAGGCGTACAGGTGAATTGGGCAAATATTGTGAAGGAAGCAAAGGTACATGCCATGATGTTTCATTTACGACACTGGCAACATCAGTCGTCGACAGAAAAGTGGCAACAATTTATGCAACAACTAATAAGCCTCGTACATAATGGCTCATTAAAAATGATGGAATTAAATACGTACTTTCCATTAATGGACATACACAAGGCCATAGATGCAGTTGAAGCTAGCAATACTAATAAAGGAAAAGTTTTTTTAACAATCTAAAAATAAGAGAACATATTAACATCATAGCCGCACTTTGAGCTACTTTTGTTAGTGTGTTTTTTTATTGGAGGGGGATTATGTGTGAGGAAATCGCTTAAAACAAGAGTAACTATTCGTTAGGGTTTACCACCATTAAGTGAAGTTATCTGATTAAAAGTGTTCAGACACGTTTTATGGTATAATCTTTTGGAATATAAAGGCTTGAAGGAGTGAGGACATTGTTAAAAACAGAGGTATTTGAACAATTAAAAAAGGCCATGAAAGAAAAAGATATTTTAGCAAAGGGTGTATTAACTCTTTTAAAATCAGCTTTAGATTTGGCTGAAAAAGAAAAGGGAGAGGCTTTAACAGCTGAAGAAGAAATAGCTATTGTTAATCGAGAGGTTAAACAAACAAACCAGGCTTTAGAGGGTGCTCAAAAGGCAGAGCGAGCAGACCTGATTGAGAAAGAAGAAGCCAAATTGGTACTCTTGAAATCTTTCTTACCAAAGCAATTATCGGAACAAGAGATTGCTGAAAAATTAGTAGCAGCTGGTGTTGAAAAGGGAATGAATATGGGAGAAGCGATGAAAATTGCTAAGCCATTACTTTCAGGTCAAGCTGAAGGTGCTGTTATTTCAAAAGTTGTGAAAAGTATTATTGCTTAATCTTCTACCATCTAGGTAGAAGATTTTTTTGTATTTCTTAAAAAACCGCTACGCCTAAGTCAGGCATAGCGGAAATGTTTAATTATAATTTAAATTTTTGAATGATATTGCGAAGTTCTTGTGCCATCTCTGCTAAGTTATTAGAGGAAGCAGTGATTTCTTCGATACTCGCAGATTGCTCCTCAGAGGCGGCAGCTACATTTTGAATATTGCCAGAGGATTGCACAGCTACTACCCCCACTTGTTCAACAGAAACAGCTATACTGCTAACTCCTTCGTTGATATTGGACATAATGTTATTCACATGATCCATTTCTTTCGTAAGGGCTGTAATTTGGGCATAGATATCAGCAAATGCTTCACCAGAGGCATTGAATGTTGTTGAGCTTTCAGCAAGATTGTTACTGCTAATCGCCATTGATTTTACGGCTTGTGCAGATTCCTCTTTAATCGTTTCAATACGTGTACGAATACTATTTGTTGCATCTAGAGATTGATCTGCTAGTTTACGAACTTCCTCAGCAACAACCGCAAAGCCCTTCCCATGTTCACCTGCACGAGCTGCCTCAATCGAAGCATTTAAAGCAAGTAAATTGGTTTGATCAGTAATCTGTGTAATTAATGTCACAATATCCCCAATTTCATTTGTGTACGTGCTTAACCGCTCCACAACAGTTGCGGATTCATGAATGGCTTGAGATGTAGCGGCCATTTTTTCAGTTGCATCATTAATCGTTGTATTACCTTTTTCAGAGATGGCTGACGCATGGAATGCCTTTTCAGTAACATCCGTAACGCTTGTTACAACCTCAGACATTTTGCCTGAGATAGATGTAATATGACTCTCGACTTCTTCAATCGCGTAGGTTTGCTTTTCTGAACCGGCTGCAACCTCTTGCATAGAAGAAGTAATTTGCTGTATGGAGGCACTTGTCTGTTCAGAGCTTGCTGTTAATTCTTCAGACATTGCAGCCACTTGCTCAGCATTTTGGGCAATTTGCTGAATCAATAAACGTAGATCTTCCGTCATATTTTCAATGCCTGATGAAAGTTGAGCAATCTCATTGGAACCCTTTATTTGGAGCGGTTCAACAGCTAATTCTCCCTGTGCAACTTGTCCGACATATTGAGTCATTTTTTTGATTGGTTTCGTAATACCCACACTAATAAAGTAAGCAACGATAACGCCAAAAATCACAAAAATAACCGTCATGATAATACAAATCCAAAGTGTTTCTGTTTGGAGTTTAGAGATGAATGATGCGTCCATATCTAAACCAAAAATAATATCTGTATCTTTAAATGGGATGAAAATGGATTTATGGATACCATACTCATCTTTATAGATATCACTAGTTTGAATAGTTCCTGTGTTAACAGCTTCACGCATTTCTACACTAAATTCATAATCTTGTTGATGATTATCGGTATTACTTAAAGCAACAATATGCTCTTTTCCATTTGCATTAGAAAGCACATAGGCATTTTCAATATCGTATTTTTTTACGGTTGCATTCAATTGATCTAATACTTTTTGATATTTATCAGGACTGCCATTATCTGCTGCTTTTACATCATTTTTTTCAATATCTTCAAAGATAGTATTCGATGTTATTTCTAATGTTGATTCGAATTGTTTAATAACAAAATTGTCGATAATGCGATAAGAAACAGCGAACAACACAATACTAAATAGCAATGAAATAATCGCAATGGGAATAGTAAAGCTAGCAATATATTTATAGAGCAAAGAACTCTTAAATTTATTGACGATACGCAATTTGAGACGCCTCCAATACTTGAAGCTTTTGCTGTAAGAATTGAATCATATTTGGGATATGCTCAGTCTCCGTATAAGGTGAAATGGAGAAGAATTTTGCCGCAGCAACTGGTACATGGTGTGTTGTATCATTTGTACTTACAGTGCAAACTCGAGTTGTATCACCAAAGAATACTTCGTCTCGACCTTCTCCGATAATCTCAAATAAAGAAGCATTGATAGCATTAATACGTTCAATTTGATCTTGTGTATAGTGACCAGCTTGTTCTGCTTGCCAGTTCAAGCCATCTGGGTATAAACGAAAGGCTGTTACTGGCCCAATATTCGTTTCATTTACAACCTGTAGGCTCGGTATTTTCTCAGCTAATTGTGCACGGAATGCTAAATTCACGCGTACATAATTGGCTAATATTTGTTGATAACCTTCCTTACCGAATGCCTGCAAAGCAGCCAAAATAGCAATAGAGCTACCCATACGAGAACATTCTAACGTGTAACCTGTATGATAAGAGCCGTAGCCACGATTGCCGACATAAGGTGTATCAAAGTCTTCAATGTCTAATAATTGTAAGCTTTTTCCGTCTTTAATTAAGAAAAGGCTTGTTAAATAAGGTGTTTGTCCAAGCTTTTGGAAGTCAAAGCAAAGGCTATCTGCAATTGCTAGATGCTGCATACGTTCATGGATTTTTGACAAACCTAGTAAAACATCCTCTTCAAATTGTAGCGGGTTTTTCTTGAAATCATAGTCATTGAAAAAGGCATAAAAACCACCTAAAGCTGAGTCAGCATGAATATGTACTGGCTGTAAGTTGTACTTTTGCTCAAGGCTAGTTGTGACTTCTTTTACTGCCTTTACATCGTCAATGCCAAATTGATCTGTTGCACCTGTTGTTGCTACTACATAGACAGGAATGCCGCCGTTTTCGATCACTTCTGTCATACGTACACGTAAATCTTTCACATCCATTGCGTGATCTTTGCCTGCTTTTACACGTACTAAATGTTTACTGCCGATACCTACTGCTTCAATAGATTTTAAAAGGCTGTAATGCGCGTTTTCTGAAGCAAAGCAATATAAATTATTTGGAACACCATCTTCTTTGGCATGTGGGAAGTGCTTCGCAATAGCAAGGCGTAAACCACTGAAAACAGCCCCTTGTCCACCCCATGTTGTATAACCAAAGCTTTTCGTGTAATCATAGCCTACTAATTTAGACATCATTGATACTACTTTTACCTCACATTCAGCAGCAGCAGGACCATAAACATCCCATAAGTTATTGCCATTCAGGAGGGCATTTGTAAACTGGCCTAATACGCCAGGAATGCTGGCCATTGGCAAAACATTCGTCACAAAATTACGTGTATGATAGGGATGCCCTTGCATTAATTGTGTCAACTCTTCTACCACTTGATCGAGCCCAACACCAGTTGTTGGTACTTGATGCTCCTGCATAAGCTCTTGATAAAAATTAGCAGAACGCTCTTTCATTGGACCTAATGTAGTCTTATTTGGATCCTTTAACTCATCTAATGAGGAAACAATTTTCTCTAATAGGGATAAAAAATTCTCTCTTTGTTGAATATTTCCATCTTCACTCTGGAATAATTGTTGGATATTTTGCATCATCATCATCCTTTTTAGTTCATATTTCCTCTATTTTCAATCAAATGAAAATAGGTCCTTATACTAAAAGTATAATAGCATATTTTAGCAGAGATGGTGATTATATTTTACTGAAAAAATATTTATTAACATTTCTGAAAAATCCAACACCAAATAACAATGTTGTTTAACTTTATATTAAAGGAATAAAGACTGTGTAAATTTTGTGAAGGGGGATAACTAGAATAGCAGAAAAAAATACAATAATATTATTATTATATTAAGAGCGCAGGGGAGGTGTTTTGTTACTGATCCTTAGTAAGGAATCTGTCCTATATTATGCACAGATTCCTGGTTTTTTTTATTGATTATTTTTGAATGTTAAAAGTTCATCTATCGTTACAAATGTATATCCTTCTTTCGTAACAGCCTGTAAAATCCCTTCTATTGCCTGTAATTCATTGTCAGTAGAATCATACATAGGGTGCATTAAAATAATGGAACCTGGTTGAATGTTTTCCTGTACATATTTCACTTTTTCATCTGCCTCTGTGAAATATGTATCAGGCTCTAAGTTCCATGTAATTGTCTCTCGCTGGTGTTTATTTAAGTAATAGGGAAATCCAATTAATTTTTTGCCGTATGGGGGTCTTACTACGACTGATTTCGTATAGCCAATATTGGCAATTAAGGCATCGGTTTTTTCTATTTCATTACTTATAAAGGCAGTGCTTTTCAATACCATACGCTTGTGTGAATACGTATGATTACCAATTTGATGACCTGCCTCAGCAATCTTTTTCGCCTCTCCGGGTTGTTCCTCGATATCCTTTCCGATTAGAAAAAAAGTTGCCTTTACTTGATAGTCGTCTAGTAACGACAATATAGCATCCGTATTTTTAGTCGGCCCATCATCAAAAGTTAACGCAACAACTTTGTCGTTTGTCTCAACATGAGCGGTTATGTTTCCAAATAATTGATAATTGCGCGCATTCATTAATTTATAGGCTGTAAATGCTAAAGCAAAGATCAATACTATTACCATTCCGCTGTAAGCTAGCTTACGCTTCATTGAAAAACCCCTTCCAAATTTGAATTTGTATCTGAAAAAAGTGATTATTTTAAATGTATGTTATCTTCAATTCATTTTCAATGTCACTTGACTCTTGAACGCCATTTACTGTTTGAATAACAAAAAAATACCCATACTACATGGGAGGTGAGGATATGTATAGATTATTATCACATAACGATTTAGATGGAGTAGGTTGTGGGATTCTGGCGAAGCTTGCGTTTAACGATCAGGTAAAAATACGATATAACTCTGTTACTGCACTTGACCGGGAGATTGAATTCTTTTTGGAAAATGAACAGTCAAAAACCTTTTTATTTATTACAGATCTTTCTCCGAATGAAAGAAACGAAAAAAGTATCGATGATTACTATCAGGCAACTGGGAATGTGCAGTTGTTAGACCATCATCAAACAGCCCTCCACCTCAATCAATACGATTGGGGTAATGTTCTCATTGAAGATGAGCAAGGCTTTTTAACGTCTGCGACATCATTATTTTACCAATATCTTGTGACGCATGGATTATTAGAAAAAACAGATGCCATCACAGAGTTTGTCGAGTTAGTGAGACAGTATGATACGTGGGAATGGGAAAAGAACGGAAATTATCAGGCTCAGCGATTGAATGCACTCTTTTTTTTAGTATCTATAGAAGAATTTGAAGAGAAAATGCTTGATCGTTTAAAAAGTCAGTCACATTTCGACTTTGATGAATTCGAAAAGAAAATTTTAAGTATGGAAGAAGAGAAAATCGAGCGTTACATTCGCCGGAAAAAACGTGAGCTTATTCAAACAAATTTGGGTGACTTCTATGCTGGAGTTGTCTATGCGGAATCTTATCACTCTGAGCTTGGCAATGAATTAGGAAAAGAAAACGTACATCTTGATTATATTGCAATGATTAACATGGGAAGCAAAAAAGTTTCTTTTCGTACAATTCATGATCATATCAATGTGGCATCCATTGCGGCCTTGTTTGGTGGAGGAGGACATCAAAAGGCAGCTGGGTGTTCTTTAACGACCGAAGTCTACAAGCAATTTGTGTTAGAAACATTCCATTTAGAGCCAATTCCTGAGGATGCGAAAAGAAATCGATATAACCTTAAGGGCTCTTCCTTTGGAACCTTCTATAAAAACCACCGTGATGAATTATTTCTTCTCTATTCGAATAATGAAATGGATTGGATCATTGAAATAAATAAAATCCCTTTAGAGCAAACCTTTATGAGCTTTAAAGATGCGGAATGGTATTTAAAACGACAGTACCAGACTTGGTTAGTAAGAGATGATTTATTTGTGGACTATTTAATGCAAGAAGTAAATAGGGTTGGTCTAAAATAAAGGAATTGAATGATTCCTTTTATACATATTTTAATTTGTCCAACCTTGCTTTCCATTCAGGTTATATAATGCCTCATTACTAACTACAATGAATCATAACTATTTATAAAAAATGAGGTGTACTTGTTGTCCGATGATATCTTTAGAGTTGTAGATTTAAATAAGGAAAATCGAGGACGCAAAAAGTGGGGGATTGTTGTATTGTTGTTAGTCTTGGTTCTTAGTGGATCCTCTCTTCTATATTTGTGGCGGGATAGGGAGGTGGATTTTGAAGCTTACAAAACAGAGGTAGGGGAAACAGCTAACAACAGCTTAGGGCGTTTAACGTTAAATGAAGTGATTATTGATGACAATCAGATTTTACTGAATGCAACCTTCGAACCAATCAAAGAGTTTATCCCAGATCATCAAGTGTTTTTCTTTCCGCAAATACTAGTCAATGGCAAAGATTATATGGTTCGCAACGGAGGTCAGTCCATTGCACGATCCACAAATATTTATACCATTTACAATAGCATTAAAATGGATGATTTTCCGCCAGACGAAAATTTAGAATTGGATATTCGCTATAAGGATTGGAATGTTAAAACACGAATTGAAAAGCCGTGGGCATTTCAAGTAAAGGCATCCCAAGAGCAATTGCAAGAAGATCGACACATCTTTTCGATTGAAAAAAAAGTCAAACATGTAGATCAGCAAGAATTAATGATTGACCGAGTTGTTTCCACCCCTATCTCAACTACGATTTATTTTCATGCGAAAAAAGCTATAGTTCATGATGCTTTACGCTTTAAAATCCAGTCTAAAGCAGGACAATCATGGAGCTTTGAAACACCCTATCCATTAAATAAAGAACGGACAAAGTGGGGAAGTCGCGTGGATGGACTGTATTTATCAGAGAAAAATTATACGTTAGTCCCTGTCGATATGGATGGAAGTAAACTTGATTCCGCCATTAAGATAAAGAAAGATTAGGGGTGGATTAAAATTTACAAACTCTTAATCTGAAAGAATCTCCTTTCCATGTAAGATGAAGTAAAAGATATGGAAAGTAGTTGAGAGTTTGCGAACGCTATGGGAGATTTTTTTCGTTTCTTTAAAATTAGGCTGTACCTCGTTCGGGGGACCAACAGCTCATTTAGGTTATTTTCAACAAGAATATGTGCAAAAGCGCCAATGGCTATCTGCACAAGATTATAGCCAACTTGTTATACTTAGCCAATTTTTACCTGGCCCTGCATCCAGTCAGGTGGGAATGGGAATTGGTTTACTAAGGGGCGGGTTATTAGGTAGTGTACTATCCTTCCTTGGTTTTACATTACCTTCCGTTTTGTTATTGATGGTATTTGCCTATCTTTCCATGTTTACAGAGTTAAAGATGGATTGGATCCATGGGTTGAAGTTAGTGGCTGTGGCGATTGTGGCGCATGCAATTTTTGATATGAGTAAAAAATTACTGACTACAATATTACACTGGTTGATCGCTATATTGGCGCTCATCATTGTGCTAGCATGGACCCATCCGTTTGCACAAATTGCTGCGATTATGATAGCTGCTTGTATCGGCTTCCAACAGATAAAAAAAAGTAATGAGGGCAATGCAACCTTATCTATCCATGTACCCATCTCTAAATCCACTGGCATTGTTTTATTAAGTATTTTCTTGATATTGCTATTTGGCTTACCAATGATAAGTGCTTTATGGAATCATGAATGGGTAACGATGATTGAGAAGTTTTATCTAGCAGGGGCATTGGTATTTGGTGGAGGTCATGTAGTTTTACCATTATTAGAGGCACAGTTTGTTCAAAGTGGTCAAATGAGTACATCAGACTTCTTAGCAGGCTATGGTATGACACAGGCTGTTCCAGGGCCATTATTTACATTCGCAGCCTATATCGGAATGGCCATTGCTGGCGTACCAGGAGCGATTATAGCTACTTTAGCGATTTTTTTACCAGCATTTTTGTTAGTGATCGGGGCACTTCCATTTTGGTTCAGCCTCAGCCGTATTGCTCGTCTAAAGGGGGCAATGGCAGGAGCCAATGCGGCAGTCGTTGGTATTTTAGTTGCCGCCTTTATCCACCCAATTGTGACACAAACGATTCAAAACGGATTAGATATTATCTTAGTCGCTGTCTTTTTATGGTGTTTAATTCGTTGGAAGATACCGCCTTATTTACTGGTGCTTTTAGGTATTGTAGTAGGAGTCGTTTGTTATTCATGAATTACATTATTTCAAGTGCTCGATTTTTCCTTCACTAATTGGAAAAATCGGGCTTTTTCTTGCTCATCTTTCTCTCGCATACTTGTTTTGGTTTGTAGAAAAATAAATGGGGAAAAAATATGTGTAAACCCACTAGATGGTTTCATAGCGTTCCTTCTATTGATTCGTTATAATGTAGAAATGGAAAAGACTTAACGAGAAAGAAGGGATGGCTATGGCACGAGGTGTTTACATTCATATTCCTTTCTGTCATCAAATCTGCAATTATTGTGATTTCAATAAATTTTACTTTAAAAACCAGCCAGTGGATGAATATATAGAAGCTCTCGGAAAAGAGATGGCTCTTGCAACGAAAAAATATCCCGAAAGTTTTCGTCAAATCGAAACCATTTTCCTAGGTGGAGGCACACCAACAGCATTATCGCCTCAGCAATTGGACAAACTTCTAACATTAATTCGTACGTATATTCCAATGAATAGTGTGACAGAATTTACATCAGAGGCCAATCCGGATGAATTGTCTGCGGAAAAATTGCAAGTCTTGTTTGATGGCGGTGTCAATCGTCTAAGCATGGGCGTGCAATCCTTCGATCAAGGACTGTTACAAAAAATCGGCCGTACACATAGTAACGAGCATGTGTATGAAACAACTGCTTTGGCTAAAAAAATTGGCTTCCAAAATATAAGCATTGATTTAATGTATGGATTGCCAGGTCAAACGATGGCCCAATGGAAGGATTCGTTAGAAAAAGCGTTTGCGCTTAATTTGTCTCATTTCTCTGCTTACTCGCTTATTGTGGAGCCAAAAACGATTTTTTATAATCAGTACGCAAAAGGAAAGCTCCATTTACCGACCGAGGATTTAGAAGCGGATATGTACGATGTATTAATGCAGCAAATGGAATTACATGGTCTTCAACAATACGAAATTAGTAATTTTGCGAAACCTGGTTATCATTCAGAACATAACAAGATTTACTGGGATAATGATGAATATGCAGGCTTCGGTGCTGGTGCCCATGGTTATCTAGCAGGTGTACGCTATTCCAATCATGGACCATTAAAAAAATATATGGAGACTGTCTTAGCAGGGGAGCTTCCAATTGTGCATGAACATGAAGTATTGCAGGCAGAAAAAAGAGAAGAGCAAATGTTTTTAGGACTGCGTAAAACTGAGGGAGTTAAGCACAAAATATATGAAGAAAAGTTGAATGCACCAATAGCGGCTCATTATAATTCTGTCCTGAAAGAGCTAGTATCAAAAGGACTTTTAGAACATGATGATGTTGGTGTTCGCCTGACAAGAAAAGGGCGTTTTGTGGGCAATGAGGTGTTTCAACAATTTTTGCTAGAAGAATGAGCGATATCGTTGACATAAATTGTGGGATTTGATAATTTAATAATAGTATTAGCACTCCTCTTGGTTGAGTGCTAACAGAGGTGATAATCATGCTAACAAATCGGCAGTTACAGATTTTGCAAGTAATTATAGACGACTTTATTTTATCTGCACAGCCGGTAGGTTCTCGCCAAATCTCCAAAAAACAAGGGATTACATTTAGTCCAGCCACAATTCGAAATGAAATGGCGGATTTAGAGGAATTAGGCTTTTTAGAAAAAACGCACACTTCCTCTGGTCGAGTGCCTTCGGAAAAGGGTTACAGATTTTATGTAGATCATTTGTTGAGTCCACAGGGTATTAATTCGAAGGACATCCAACAAATCCAATCAATTTTCAATGATCGTCTTGTAGAAGTAGAGCATATTATCCGAAAGTCAGCCAATATATTATCAGAGCTGACATCGTATACTTCCATACTATTAGGACCTGATGTTCAAAGACATCGTGTCAAAAGATTTTCGATTGTGCCTCTATCTAGTGATACAGCAGTAGCAATTATCGTGACGAATAATGGGCATGTTGAAAATCGCTTATTTAACTTACCACCTGATTTTACCGCTTCGGATTTAGAAAAAATGGTCAATATCTTGAATGATCGCTTAATAGGTGTGTCATTAGAAGAGCTCCATAAAAGCCTTGAAGCTGAAGTGTTGGCAGTATTACAGCAACATGTTCGATCAGCGGATGATTTTATTCACGCGCTCATAACAGCAACAATGCATAATCCAGAAAGTAAGATTTTTTATGGTGGTAAAACGAATATGTTTAACCAACCTGAATTTCATGATTTAAATAAAGTCCGCATGATATTGGACTTAATGGAGACGACCAGCCAAGTGCAGTCATTATTCCATCCAAATGAATCGGGTATTCATATTCGAATAGGTTCAGAAAATAAACAGCTAGAAATGGAAAATTGCAGTGTCATTACTACTACTTATTCTATTGGTGATGATCAACAGGGAGCCATTGCTATTATTGGCCCAACACGTATGGATTACAAACGTGTGGTGGCTTTATTAGACGTAATGCGCTTGGATTTAACACAGGCCTTTACGAGGAATCGTAGTGAGTGATAATGAGGAGGATTCAAGTGACGGAAACAACTGAAAACAAAGATCTAGTACAAGAAGATGTCCAAGCTGAAAAGACAGCAGAGGAAGTAGCACAAACTGAGGTTCAAGAAGAAGTTGAATTATCAATTGAAGAACAATATGAGGCGAAGCTTGCTGAATTACAAGCTAAGCTAGATGACGAGGAAAATCGACACTTACGCTTACGCGCAGATTTCGATAATTTGCGTCGTCGTCAACAACTGGATCGTGAGGCTGCTGAAAAGTACCGAGCGCAAAGCTTATTATCTGATTTATTACCAGTCCTTGATAATTTTGAGCGTGCTTTACAAGTGGAGACAACTTCGGAAGAGACTGCATCTATTATTAAAGGAATTGAAATGGTGTATCGCTCGTTACTAGAAGCAACAGAAAAAGAAGGCTTGCAAGTAATTAAAGCAGAAGGTGAGCAATTTGATCCAAATATCCACCAAGCTGTCATGCAGGAACAGGATAGTGAAAAAGAGACGGGTGTAGTTGTACGCGAGCTACAAAAAGGATATATCTTAAAAGATCGTGTTTTACGCCCAACAATGGTATCTGTGAACGAATAGTCATAGCACTATTTAATCAATTAAAATTAGTGAGAAAACGCATCCCTTGCGTTGAAATAATAGGAGGAAATTTTAATGAGCAAAATTATTGGTATTGACTTAGGAACAACAAACTCTTGCGTTTCTGTACTTGAAGGTGGCGAACCAAAAGTAATTCCGAATCCAGAAGGTAACCGTACTACACCATCTGTTGTTGCATTTAAAAATGGCGAACGTCAAGTTGGTGAAGTGGCAAAACGCCAGTCAGTAACAAACCCAAACACAATCATTTCTATTAAATCAAAAATGGGTACAGCTGAAAAAGTAACAGTGGAAGATAAAGAGTACACACCACAAGAAGTATCTGCTATGATTCTTCAATACTTAAAAGGTTATGCAGAAGACTATCTAGGTGAAAAAGTTACGAAAGCAGTTATTACAGTCCCTGCTTACTTTAACGATGCACAACGCCAAGCAACAAAAGATGCTGGTAAAATCGCTGGTCTTGAAGTAGAACGTATCATCAACGAACCAACAGCTGCTGCGCTAGCTTATGGCTTAGATAAAAAAGATCAAGATCAAAAAGTATTAGTATTTGACCTTGGTGGTGGTACGTTTGACGTATCGATCCTTGAGTTAGGTGACGGTGTCTTTGAAGTATTAGCAACAGCTGGTGATAACAAACTAGGTGGGGATGATTTCGACGACGCAATTATCGAATATCTAGTTGCTGAATTCAAAAAAGAAAACGGCATTGATTTATCAAAAGACAAAATGGCTATGCAACGTTTAAAAGATGCAGCAGAAAAAGCGAAAAAAGACTTATCTGGTGTAACTTCAACACAAATCTCTTTACCTTTCATTACAGCAGGTGAAGCAGGTCCATTACACTTAGAAATTTCTTTAACACGTACGAAATTCGATGAAATTACATTACCATTAGTAAATCGTACAGTTGGTCCAGTGCGTCAAGCATTATCTGATGCAGGACTTTCAACATCTGAAATTGACCAAGTTATTTTAGTTGGTGGTTCTACACGTATTCCTGCAGTACAAGAAGCAGTACGTAAAGAAACTAACAAAGAACCTCACCGTGGTGTAAACCCTGACGAAGTTGTTGCAATGGGTGCAGCGGTACAAGGTGGCGTTTTAACAGGTGATGTGAAAGACGTTGTATTACTTGACGTAACACCGCTTTCACTTGGTATCGAAACAATGGGTGGCGTGTTTACAAAGTTAATTGACCGTAACACAACAATCCCAACTTCTAAATCACAAGTATTCTCTACAGCAGCTGACAACCAACCAGCAGTAGATATTCACGTACTACAAGGTGAACGCTCAATGGCTGCAGACAACAAAACATTAGGTCGCTTCCAATTAGCGGATATCCCACCAGCTCCACGTGGTGTACCACAAATCGAAGTAACTTTCGATATTGATAAAAATGGTATTGTATCTGTAAAAGCGAAAGACCTTGGTACAAACAAAGAACAAACTATTGTTATCCAATCTGATTCAGGTTTATCAGAGGCAGAAATTGAACGCATGGTAAAAGACGCAGAGGCTAATGCTGATGCAGATGCTAAACGTAAAGAAGAAGCAGATCTTCGCAACGAAGCAGACCAATTAGTATTCCAAGTGGATAAAACAATTACTGACCTAGGTGAGCAAATTACAGAAGATGAGAAAAAATCTGTGGAAGACGCTCGTGATGAATTGAAAAAAGCGCTTGAAGCTGGCGAATTAGATGGTATTAAAGAAGCAAAAGAAAAATTAGAAGGTATTTTACAGCCTTTAGTTATGAAAGTTTATGAACAAGCGGCAGCAGCTGCTCAAGCTGCACAAGGCGGAGAAGCAGACGCTGGTGCTGGAAAAAAAGATGATGGTGTTGTAGACGCTGAATTCGAAGAAGTAAAAGACGATAAATAAGAATTAAAAGCACAGTAAAGTGAAAAAGCCAAAGACCGCTTGCGGCTTTGGCTTTTGTCATGATGTAAGGTTACCTTACTAGAAAAGGGACCATTTAAAGAATACTTGCATACGTTAACACTGCTAGGAAGTAAATATAAAGCAATTACACGAAAAATAAGGCAGTTTTATCGACTGCATGTTACAATAGATTTTATGCAAACAGAGCGGAGTGTGAATCATGGAGAAACGCGATTATTACGAGGTGCTTGGCCTAACAAAATCGGCAACGAAAGATGAAATCAAAAAAGCATACCGTAAACTATCAAAGCAATATCACCCTGACCTTAATAAAGAGGAGGGTGCAGATGAAAAATTCAAAGAAATCGCTGAAGCATATGAAGTATTAAGTGACGATCAGAAAAAAGCACGCTACGACCAATTTGGTCATGAAGATCCAAATGCTGGCTTTGGTGGCGGCGGCGGCTTTGGCGGCTTCGAGGATATTTTCAGTTCATTCTTTGGCGGTGGTGGTCGCCGTCAGGACCCAAATGCGCCACGCAAAGGTGATGACCTGCAATATCGCATGAACATCAAATTTGAGGAAGCTATTTTTGGGAAAGAAACAGAAATCGAAATTCCTAAAGATGAAACTTGTGAGACTTGTCATGGTTCAGGAGCAAAGTCTGGTACGCAGCCTGAAACATGTTCGACATGTAATGGCGCTGGACAAATCAATCAAGCGGTGGACACACCTTTTGGTCGCATGATGAACCGCCGTGCATGTACAACATGTCATGGTACAGGTAAGATTATTAAAGAAAAATGTTCGACTTGTCGTGGCGAAGGAAAAGTGCAAAAGCGCAAGAAAATTAAAGTATCAATTCCAGCTGGTGTTGATGATGGCCAACAAATCCGTGTATCAGGTCAAGGTGAACCAGGTATAAACGGTGGCCCAGCAGGGGATTTATATATTATGTTCCGTGTTCAAGGTCATAATGAATTTGAACGTGATGGGGATGATATTTACTTTGAATTAAAATTGACATTCCCACAAGCAGCACTTGGAGATGAAATTGAAGTGCCCACTGTTCACGGCAAAGTAAAACTACGAATTCCAGCCGGAACACAGTCAGGTGCTCAGTTCCGTTTAAAAGACAAAGGTGTGAAAAATGTTCATGGCTATGGTATGGGTAACCAGTATGTAACCGTGAAGGTCATGACACCAGAGAAATTAACTGAAAAACAAAAGCAATTATTACGAGAATTTGCAGAAATTAGTGGCGATATCCCTGAAGAGCAAGGTAGTTCACTATTCGATAAAATTAAGAAAAAATTCCAAGGTGAATAATTAGAGGAGCTGAAGAGCTACGTGAAGTGGTCAGAATTATCCATTCATACAAAAAATGATGCGGTAGAAGCAATTTCAAATATTTTGCATGAAGCAGGAGCAAGTGGTGTTGTCATTGAAGATTCTGCAGAATTTGCGAAGCCACGTGAAGATCAATATGGTGAAATTTACGCGCTAAATGAAGAGGATTTCCCGAAAGATGGAGTAATTGTTAAAGCTTATTTATCAGAGTCTAGTTTCTTAAATGAAACTGTCGAGGAAATTAAAGCAGCCATCACTAATCTAACGAACTTTAACATTGATATTGGTGAAAATGTAGTATCCATTGTTGAAGTCAATGAGGAAGATTGGGCAACTGCATGGAAGCAATACTACCATCCTGTCAAAATTTCTGAACGCTTTACCATTGTCCCAACTTGGGAGGAATATTCACCTGTCTCAACAGATGAATTAATTATTGAGTTAGATCCTGGTATGGCATTTGGTACAGGAACACACCCAACTACGGTGATGTGTCTACAAGGACTAGAAAAGGTCATCAAAGAAGGGGATACGGTTGTAGATATTGGTACAGGGTCTGGTGTATTGTCAATTGGCGCAGCACTACTTGGGGCTAAAAATGTGCATGCCCTTGATTTAGATGAGGTAGCAGTTCGCTCTGCACAAGAAAATGTTGCCCTGAACAAAGTTGAAGACAAGGTAGCTGTCTTCCATGGCAACTTATTAGACACTGTAAAAGAACCAGCAGATGTGGTTGTCGCAAATATTTTGGCCGAAATCATTATGTCCTTCACTGACGATGCATTTACAATTGTGAAACCAGGTGGGTTATATGTCACTTCAGGTATTATCGGTGCCAAACGCGATGATGTCAAAGTAGCACTGGAAGCTTCAGGCTTTGTGATTGAAGAAGTATTATTAATGGAAGACTGGGTAGCGATCATTGCCCGTCGTCCACTATAACTTGACGGAGGAAGTGCCAAATTGTGAGCTGTGTGCTTATGATTTGGCGTTTTCTCTTCTTGCTAGAAAGGACTGTGGAACATGCAACGTTATTTTATTGAAACAGCCATAGAGAATGCACGTATTAGTGGAGAAGATGCACGACATATTGAGCGAGTGATGCGCATGAAAGAAGGCGATCAAATCGTTGTTGTGGCACAAAATACCGCTTATATTTGTACGATTGAAGGATTTGAAGGTGATGAGGTGATGGTCGTATCAACTGGCCAAACCATACCTTCACCAGAGTTACCTATTCATGTAACAGTAGCTTGTGGCTTACCAAAGGGCGATAAGCTAGAGCTGATTACTCAAAAAGCGACAGAGCTTGGGATGTTTGCCTTACTGCCATTTGATGCTGAACGTTCTATTGTGAAATGGGACAAGAAAAAAGGGGCAAAAAAGCAGGAACGATTACAAAAAATTGCTAAAGAGGCAGCGGAACAAGCTCATCGTACTCATGTTCCAGCAGTGTATGAACCCGTTACATTTAAACAATTGTTACAAGAAATAGACCAATTTGACTCCGTTTTTATCGCAGACGAAGAGGATGCAAAAGCTGAAAAACGCACTAGATTTGCGGACAAGCTAAAAAATGAATATGATAAAAAGTCAAAATCAATGCTTATTATATTTGGTCCAGAGGGTGGGATTTCCCGTAAAGAGTCAGAGTCCTTGTTACAAGCAGGGGCTCAGACCATGTCACTAGGGCCGAGAATTTTACGTGCAGAAACAGCGCCACTGTATGCGTTGTCTGCCATATCCTATGAATTTGAATAACTTTTGTCAGAGAGACATCTGACACACTTGTGCTGAAAAAAACCACTTAATATTACTTTAAGTGGTTTTTTTATGGGCTATAAAAAGAATCATTAAACCTTATAAATCCATTATGTAAAATTTCAATACAGCCATTCAATATCGACATACTCAAAGGCCTAAGGCGTAAAATCTCAAGCTCATAAATAACAAAATATATAAGAGAACAAGTTCAATGTCCATACATAGATTTTATTGCTACATATTCTAGCATGGAGAGCTCACTAAAACTATAAATTGAAATGAGGAGATTTTTTGAGTGAACAATTTGTTAATCAGAATCAACCTTGTCCAGTAACATCAACTGAACAAATACCACTATCGAATGATTTTACGCCACTAGTTGCTACACCAGTTACGGCGCCAACTATTAAAATACCAGTTGCACTGGCAGAACCAACATTACAAATCGTTGTAGAGTCGGATATTACGTTAAGTCCTGCAGCAACAGAAATCAAAAGAGTGAAAAAGCATGTCTTTCTAAATCAAGTGAAACTGGTACCAGTTCGCTTTGCACGAATTGCTGGTACTGACTACTTTAGAGTAACAAGAGCTAAATTATTTGTTGCAGGACATATTCGTAAAAATATCGAATATGCTTCATCCGCATGTAATGGGGCACTTCAGGATAGAATAGCTGACGTTCCATTTTCAGGTTTCACGGAACTATTTTTCCCACAAACGATTGGAGGTCCTACACCAATTTTGGGAATTTCTGAGTTTGCGGAAGCGAACTTCCTTAATGAAGTTACTCAAATGGATGCTCGCCTAGATAAGGCATTCTTCCAAAATCTCGTTAAATACAATGAGCAACCATATGGTGAATTAGTAGCAGCAAACTTCTTTGAACTTGATTTTTCACCAAGGATGGCAACACCTGAAGGAACATTTAGCACATTACGTGAAAAAATAGTATTAGAGCTTACAGTAAAAGTATTGCAAGTTCAACAAATCCGTTTGGGCGCTGGCAGTAGTGTAGTAACGCCTGTTCTTCCAGGGCTTACTCCACCAGCCACTCCTGTAGTTATTACGCCTCCTCCTACTGAATCTTGTTAACCTTGTATATTTAGAGGAACAAAGATGGTAATAAGAAGGCTCTGATATAATATCAATATTTAAGCTAGCAGTTGAAAGTTCGATTTATTCGAACTTTTAACTGCTTTTTTGCATGTTAAAAGACATCGGCCGTGTCCATGTAGGAGGACTGTGACAAAAGTAAAAAAAATGCATAATATGAATGGTAAGTAGTATGGCAATCTTTCGATTAAATAACGTCGTGCATCATGTAAGTACCTAACATATTCGAAACAGAAGATATAGCTAATAACCGATTAAAAAAGAAATGAAATTTTATGTTGTACGTTATTTGTCAAAATATATTTGGGGAGTGAACGAATGAAAACTCCATGGATTAACTTTAGAGAGATGAGGGAAGTCTCCTCTAAACAAAATAAATACATGGATTGGACGTATCAAACTAACATAGATGACGAAGTTCCATTAGAACCTCCATGTGATGGAGATGAAAGCAATCATCTACTTGGTATAAAAGAAGATGAAACAAGATATACAGATGAAACAATTTTAGCAGCTCAATTAGCTTCTAAACAAGACCTACCAGTACCTACAGAAACGAATGTTGAGGAAGTGATTGAACATTCCCTAGACAGTGATGAGATCATTGTAGAGGAATCCCCTTTAACAACGCACCACCCCGTACCAGCAAAAACGAATGATGGAGAAGAAACCGAAAAACTCTCAGTTATCGATGAGAACTCCGTGGAGGAATCTTCTTTAACAGAGCATCTACCCGTACTTATAGAAACGACTGTTGAGGACGAAATCGAACTTTCCTCTGATAGTGATGAGACTCATGTGGAAGAACAAGATTTAGCAGTTCAATCAGACAGTAATCGTAAATTTTTCAGTAATGCTGAATCCGAAGTTGAAAATAAAATGCATCTTGATGATACTGCGGATTTGGAGAAAAATAATTCTATTCCAAAGTCAGTACAAGGAGAAGTGTGCTCCATTACCAAAAAAAGTCCGTTTTCTACTTATGTAGAGATCAAAGATTTTCTCCATGCTCCTATTTGTGGTGAAAATACTCAAAATACTACATTTGAATTTCTTGATTTAAACGATAACTTAACTCCTCAATTTGAGACTAAGCTTTTCCATACGATAACGGATTATCCTGAGTATCCTGATTGTCGTTTGGTTCACTCAAACATTAATCAAATGATTTCTTTAATGAAGATGGATACTAATGATAAAAATAATCTGCAGCATCATCCGTTTAAATCAGTGGTATTTCCTTTACATAACCCGCAATCAATTGAAAAAGGAGAAATCAATTCATCCTCTATTGATCACTTTTTACATATTCGAGTTCCCGTTGTAGTCGGGGAATATAAAATTGAAATATGTCTTGAAGAGTTTCTTGAATTTGATAAAGGGATTGTAGAGGTGAAAGAGATCTCAAATAAGGTAGTGCTTACCGATTGTAGATTTATACCTATTCATTTATCCAAATCATTGGGAAATGGAACATGTACAGCATTAAAGGGAAATTTATTTATAGAAGGCTATATACAGCAAAATATTGAGTATACGTTTCCTGATACGTCAAATGAATCAGTAATTTACTCCAATCATTTGTGTCAGAATATAGTATTAGAATTGATTATCCATATGCTACAAGTACAAAAAATTCGAGTCCTATATGGCAGCCCATGCTCTGGAAGATAATTGAACTCTTTTCACACAGCTCAAAAATTCCTATTTAAAATCAATAAAAAACTAATATATACGTCCATGCATAGATTTAATTGCTACATATTCTAGCGATAGGAGAGCTCTCAAATAATAAAAAAATGAAAAGAGGGAATTTTTTTGAGTGATCAATTAGAAAATCAAATCCTACCTTGTCCAGTAGCATCAACTGAACAAATCCCATTGAGTAGTGAGATTACGCCAGTAATCACTACACCGGTTACGACACCAACTATAAAAGTACCAGTTGTACTTGCAGAACCAACACTTCAAATCGTTGTGGAGTCAGATATTACGCTTACTCCTGCAGCAACTGAAATCAAAAGAGTGAAAAAGCATGTCTTCCTAAATCAAGTGAAACTGGTACCAGTTAGCTTTGCACGAATTGCTGGCACTGACTTCTTTAGAGTAACAAGAGCTAAATTGTTTGTTGCAGGACATATTCGTAAAAATATCGAATATGCTTCGTCCGCATGTAATGGGGCACTTCGAGATAGAATTGCTGATGTTCCGTTTTCTGGATTTACAGATCTTACTTTCCCACAAACGATTGGAGGCTCTACACCAATCTTAGGAATTTCTGAGTTTGCGGAAGCGAACTTCCTTAATGAAGTTACTCAAATGGATGCTCGCCTAGATAAGGCATTCTTCCAAAATCTCGTTAAATACAATGAGCAACCATATGGTGAATTAGTAGCAGCAAACTTCTTTGAACTTGATTTTTCACCAAGGATGGCAGCACCTGAAGGGACATTTAGCACATTACGTGAAAAAATTGTATTAGATTTAACTGTAAAAGTATTGCAAGTTCAACAAATCCGCCTTGGCGCTGGTAGTAGTGTAATAACTCCTGTTCTTTTAGGACTTACACCTCCAACTAGCCCTTAATAATTGCTAGTTGAGGAACAGAACTATTAATAAAACTAACACTTAAAGTTTAACTACAAATTAAATTCTACCAATAAAAGGGGTTGCCTATATTAACAGGCAACCCCTTCTCAAATTAATTAACTGTCTCTAAAACACGTACAAATTGTCCTTGTGAGTGTGGATAGCCTGCTTGTGTAATTTTTACTTTTACAAGTTGTCCAATGAGACTTTCAGGACCTTCAAACACTACTTTTAAGTAATTATCTGTATAGCCCGTTAAAAGCCCTTCCTCTTCACTGCCATCATGCACAAATTCTTCTGGAATGACTTCTAGCACTTGATCTTCAAAACGAGAAGCATACTCTTTAGCTAGTTGATCGTTTAAAGAAATGAGTCGGTGTACACGTTCATTTTTGATGTCTTCATCAATTTGATCTTCCATACGTGCAGCCGGAGTTCCTGTACGCGGAGAAAATGGGAAAACGTGTAGTTCAGAGAATTTATGATCGCGAATAAAATTGTATGTGTCCATAAACTCTTCTTCTGTTTCACCTGGGAAACCGACGATTACATCAGATGTGACAGCTAAATCAGGTAAAGCCTCATGTAATTTCGTTAAACGTTCACCGAAAAATTCCATTGTATATTTACGACGCATTCGTTTTAACACTGTATCAGAGCCAGATTGAATTGGAATGTGTAAATGATTCACAACAATCTTAGAATCACGTAATACTTCAATGACTTCATCCGTCAATTGACTAGCCTCAATGGACGAAATACGAAGACGTTTTAAGCCTTTTACATTGGCTTCTAAATCACGTAATAACTGGGCAAGGTTATAATCTTTTAAATCTTGACCATAGCCACCAGTGTGAATACCTGTCAAGACTATTTCAAGGTAGCCTGCGTCTACTAATTGCTGTGCTTGATGTAATACTTCTTGTGGATCACGAGAACGCATTAAGCCACGTGCCCACGGAATAATACAAAATGTACAGAAGTTGTTACAGCCTTCTTGTATTTTTAAGGAAGCACGTGTACGGTCTGTAAATGCGGGTACATCTAATTCCTCATACACACGATTTTTCATAATATTACGTACAGCATTTATCGGTTGACGTTCCGCACGATATTGGTCAATATAACCAAGTAATTTTGTGCGATCCTGCGTTCCAACAACTATGTCGACTCCAGGAATTGCCATGATTTCTGCTGGGGAAGTTTGTGCGTAGCATCCTGTTACACAGATAACCGCATCAGGATTTTGACGAATTGCTCGACGAATTACCTGACGTGACTTCTTATCTCCAGTATTAGTAACTGTACATGTATTAATGACATAAACGTCCGCTTGCTGATCAAATTCAGTCCGATCATAGCCTTCTTCTTTAAACAATTGCCAAATGGCTTCTGTTTCGTAATGGTTCACTTTACAACCTAGAGTATGGAAACTCACGATTTTTGATCGCTCGTTACTCATAATTTATATCATCCTTTCAACTTCACATTGCCTTGTGTTTCTTCACATTTAAATTATTTTGTAGTGTACTTATTTTAGATACGTGATTTATGATAACATAATCCTTTTAAAATCAATACTTATAAGATTTTTTTGTGAACGAATTTATCCCTCTTTATATAGGGGCAAATTGTTTTGTTAGTAGGTAAACTATACGATTTGGGTTGTTTAAAGATATCATTGCTTTATGGTTAGTATCATTTACCGATTAATAACAAAAGCTAAATTCACAAGGATAACACCAGTAATCATTTAATATAGAAAGAAATTAGACGCCAACGTGAAAAAATGGTATGATTCGAAGAGGTACGTACATCTTGCTTAATGAAGGAGCGTTTAACAATGGAACAAAATTTTGCACGTATGATCGATCATACATTATTAAAGGCTGAGGCAACAAAAGAGCAAATTGAAAAACTATGTGCAGAAGCGAAGCAATTTAACTTTGCCTCTGTATGTGTAAATCCAACATGGGTTAAACACAGTAGCGAATTATTAGAAGGTTCAGACGTGTTAGTTTGTACGGTTATTGGATTCCCTCTTGGTGCCAATACACCAGCTGTTAAAGCATTTGAAGTAAAAGATGCAATTGCAAACGGTGCTAATGAAGTAGATATGGTTATTAATATTGGTGCGTTAAAAGATAAAAATTACGATCTTGTACAAGCTGATATTGCTGCAGTTGTGGAAGCCGCTAAAGGTAGCGCACTTGTGAAAGTCATCATTGAAGCATGTTTATTAACAGACGAGGAAAAAGTGAAAGCATGTGAGCTTGCTGTGGCAGCAGGTGCTGACTATGTAAAAACATCTACTGGTTTTTCTACTGGTGGCGCAACTGCTGAAGATATTGCTCTTATGCGTAAAACAGTAGGTCCTGATCTTGGTGTTAAAGCTTCAGGTGGTGTTCGCAGTTTAGAGGATATGAAAAAAATGGTGGAAGCTGGAGCAACTCGAATTGGCGCAAGCTCAGGCGTGGCCATAATGAATGGTTTAATCGCAGATTCTAATTATTAAGTATTTTCTTATATATAGAAGCCACTAGCTTTGCATGAAGCTTGTGGCTTCTTTTGGCATTTAGAATAATACCTTGTACCATCACATATACTCCACTGATGATTTTGAATACAGAAAGGAGGATTTCATGTTTACACAATATAAGTATTGGAAGCCCTATATTAGTCCCTTTGATCCCTGTAAGCCCATAGAAGTAAAGTATTATGCTACCCCACCACAATTATATATGGGTTTTCAACCACCTGGACTACCCCAATTCCAAACCCCAAGAGAAGCTCTTATGGCGGGAACGTTATGGCCACAATTATTTAGCCCATATCCATTTCCAATCAAAAGGAGGGATGAAGCATGACTAAAAAGATGCCGCCTGAATTTTATACCCTCCTTGAAGAAATACAGGCAATCGATTTCGTTATTGTTGAGTTAAACCTCTATTTAGACACACATCCACACGATTACGATGCCATTCAACAATTTAATGAGAACACTGAAAAAAGCATGAAGCTCAAAGTTAACTTTGAACAAAAATTCGGTCCGCTTATGAATTTTGGAAGAAGTTATTCAGATTATCCTTTTAATTGGATTGATACACCTTGGCCGTGGCAAGTATAACGTATAATTAGGAGGAATTTACTTTTGTGGTATTATGAAAAGAAACTACAATACCCGGTGAAGGTTAGTACATGTAACCCTATGCTTGCCAAATTTTTAATTGAGCAATATGGTGGTGCTGATGGGGAATTGGCAGCAGCTCTTCGTTATATGAATCAACGCTATACAATTCCAGATAAGGTAGTTGGTTTACTGACGGATATAGCGACAGAAGAATTTTCACATTTAGAAATGATTGCAACGATGATTTACAAACTAACAAAAGATGCAACACCGGAAATGCTAAAAGAAGCAGGGTTAGGCGACCATTATGTGAATCATGACAAAGCTTTATTCTATCAAAATGCTTCTGGTGCGCCGTTTACAGCAACTTATATTCAAGCAAAAGGGGACCCAATTGCTGATTTATATGAAGATATTGCAGCCGAGGAAAAGGCACGTGCCACATATCAATGGATTATCGATTTATCAGATGATACAGATTTAAATGATAGTCTGAAGTTTTTACGTGAACGTGAGATTGTCCATTCCCAGCGTTTTAGAGAGGCCGTAGAAATTCTAAAAGATGATATGAATCAAAAGAAAGTCTTTTAAGAAAAAGTATTGGCTGTATCAAGGGGTCTTGAAACAGCCTTTTTGTTGTTACTGAATATTTGAAAATAAAGCGAGATCTTTTCGATGACCAATCATCACCAATATATCTTCCTTTTCAATATTTTGCTCAGGGGAAGGAGAAATAATAATTTCTCCTTCTCGAACAACGGCAATAACACTGACATTATATTTCGCACGCAAATCTAAGTCCCGCAGATTTTGCCCGGCCATTTTCGGAGGAATCATAATTTCTTCTATACTGTATTCCTTAGACAATTCGATGTAATTAAGCATATTTGGCGACAATAGTTGATTTGCCACCCTCTCTCCCATATCTCGTTCAGGGTGTATAATCCAATCAGCACCGACTTTATCCAAAACTTGCCCGTGTCTTTTACCAAGTGCCTTAGCAATAATTTTTTTGATCCCTAACTCTTTTAATAAAGATACAGTTAAAATACTTGATTGCATATCGTTACCAATTGCTACTATAACACAATCGAAATTTCCTATGCCAAGGGAGGTTAAGGCTTTTTCCTCTGTTGTATCAGCTACTACAGCATGGGTAACATAGGGTTCTGCATCCTCAACTCTTTCTTCGTTAATATCAATTCCGAGTATTTCCTGCCCAGCTTCATGTAGTCTGCGAGCAACACTTGTGCCGAATCTTCCTAAACCTATTATGGCGTATTGTTTAATAGCCATCTTACATAGCACACTCCTCTCATTTAAATTAACCAATCATTATATTTCCCTTTGGATGGCGAAAGGCCTCTGCCTTCCGTCGTTTTGTGATAGCAAAGGCAATGGTTAAAGGACCGAGTCTCCCTGCGAACATTGTCAAAATAATAAGAAGACGGCTAGTGGGGGATAGCTCTGGCGTTAGCCCCATAGAAAGCCCGACAGTACCAAATGCAGAGGTAGCCTCAAATAAATACATCATAAAGCTATGTCGTTGTTCCAAAATGCTAAGTAAAATAGTGACGAAAACGACAATCATCATTCCACACATTGTCACCGTCAACGCTTTGTAAATTGTTTCGTGAACAATTCGGCGTTTAAATAGAACAACATCTTCTTTTCCTCTGATTTGAGACCACATTGTAGCAACTAAAACAGCGAAGGTCGTTATTTTAATACCACCGGCAGTGGAACCAGATCCAGCTCCGATAAACATGAAAAGAATCATTAAGAATAATGTAGAATGTGTTAAGTCACCAATAGCCAGTGTATTGGAACCCGCTGTTCTAGGCGTAACAGCTTGGTAAAGTGAGCCTAACACTTTGCCCCATTGTGATAACGGACCTAGTGTTTTATGGTTTCCATATTCAAACAAAAATATCAAAATTGTAGCACTAAACGTTAAGAGAATTGTTGTGAATAAGACAATTTTTGTATGAACGGAAAGTCTTTTGGTAACACGATATTCAAACAATTCATTCATTACGATAAACCCTAGCCCGCCCAATGTAATGAGGATACAAATTGTAACTACAACAATTGGGTCATCTACATAGGCTGTCATGCCATTAAAGCCGCCCATTAGATCAAAGCCCGCGTTGTTGAAATTAGAAATGGCGTGAAAAAAACCAAAGTAAATGGCTTTACCTAAAGGCATATCAAAGGAAAAACGAATGGCTAAAATAAGACCTCCAATTATTTCAATAATTACAGTAAAGAACAGTATTCTTTTCACTAATTTAACAAGACCAGCAATGGAGATATTATTGAATGATTCCTTTAACAACAATCTTTCTTTTAAAGATATTTTTTTTCCGAGCAGTAAAAATAATAACGTCGCAAACGTCATAAATCCTAAGCCACCAATTTGGATTAAAAACAATATTACAACTTCTCCAAAAAAAGAAAATGTATCACCTGTATCGACAACAATTAATCCCGTTACACAAGTTGCAGAAGTAGCGGTGAATAATGCGTCTGAAAAAGATAATCCCTTCCCATCCTCGGTGGCAAGAGGCAGTGTGAGAAGACACGTCCCAATTACAATAATAAGTGCAAACCCCAGTACGAGAATTTTTGGAGGATTTAAAGTATTTTTAAAAGTATTCATCTTGTTCTCCTCTATGCAATTAATGTAAAGTAAACAGTTAGGTGAAGACTTACATAAAATCATATAAAATACGTGCTAATACCACCGATATTGCAAGAGTTGGCTATGATAGGGTGATGAAGGGGTAACTTCTTTTCCGTTAAATTCTTAATTGTTTTGAAAATGGAATGATTTCTATTGTGACCTAATTGTGCCTGTATAATTCAAACAAAAATAAAACCAAAAATTCACTTGATATTTTCGTACACTTTCTATTGACCATTATTAGACAATACGATATAATTTTTTAGTACACAACAGAAGGTTAACTGCCTAATTGTGTATTGACGTGTGTTCGGAGGGAGGGAAAGAGAGATGTCAAAAACTGTCGTTCGCAAAAACGAATCGCTTGAAGATGCTCTTCGCCGCTTCAAACGTACTGTATCAAAAAGTGGTACAATTCAAGAAGTTAGAAAGCGCGAGTTCTACGAAAAACCTAGCGTTAAACGTAAAAAGAAATCAGAAGCTGCACGTAAACGTAAGTGGTAATTTAATTTCCCATTAAAAATCCCTACGTTCATAACACGCAATCGTATGATTCACTGAGCAGACAAAGATATACCTGGAATTAATCATTTCCGTGATTAATTTCAGGTATTTTACATTGCTCAATTTACGTACATATGAAAAAGCCGAATGGATATCAAGTAGATTCATTCGGCTTTTTTGTGAAATACTGAGTTATATAATCCACATTTACATGTATTCATAATAATTTTTTAGATTTGTGAAACTTTTTACATGATCGACCGTATATACAGAGGAGAAGCATGTTAGAAGGGAGGGGAAAAAGGTGCGAAAACGGAGAATCCTCAGCTATTTACTAGTGATATGGATGACTTTTTTGTTAGCGTTTCCATTAACTTCGGCTTTTGCAAGCAGTAAGGTTTACCACGTTCCTATTCATAATGAAGTAGAGCGAGGACTTCACGCATTTTTAGAACGAGCTTTTAAAGAGGCTGAAGAAAATAATGCAGAAGCGATTATCTTAGAAATACATACGCCTGGCGGCTTTGTGAATGCTGCAAGTGATATTGCCATGCTTATGGATGCAACAGATAAACGGAAGATTGCTTTTATTAATAAGGATGCCCATTCAGCAGGTGCTTTTTTAGCCTTACATGCGGATGAAATCTACATGGTGCCAAATGGAACAATCGGTGCAGCAGCAGTCATCGATTCAGCAGGAAATGCAGCTGATTTAAAAGCCAATAGTGCTTGGCTTGCGCAAATGTCAGCAGCAGCAGAAACATCGGGTCGTGATCCAAAGTATGCTTTAGCGATGGCTGACACCAATTATGAATTGCCTGAGTATCGTGCGGAGGGAAAGAACTTATTGACACTCTCAGCCTCGGAGGCGTTAAAAGTCAAATACTCAGAAGGTACCGTGAAAAATTTTCAGGAGCTTTTAGAGAAAACAGACTTAGATGGTAGTGATGTCGTTTCAATCGAACCAACATTCTCTGAGAAATTGGCTCGTTTTATTACGAACCCTATCATTGTCCCGATTCTACTATCCATTGCAAGCCTCGGTCTTGTCATGGAGCTCTATTCGCCAGGGTTTGGAGTTCCAGGTATAATGGGGTTATCAGCACTTGGTTTGTTTTTCTTTGGACACATGGTTGCGGGCTTTGCTGGCTATGAATCTTTATTGTTATTTATTGTTGGTTTAGTACTTGTGATTGCAGAGTTTTTTGTTCCTGGTGGAATTGTCGGTATTTTAGGTGGTGTGCTCATAATACTAAGTTTATTACTGGCAGGTGCAAATATAATGCAAATGATAATAGCAATTCTCATTGCGCTTGTGATAGCAATTATAGGAATGGTGATTCTGATGAAATTTTTCGGAAAAAAACTGCATGTCTTAAACAGGCTTGTGTTAATGGATGCTACTACGACAGAAGAGGGTTATGTATCCAACGTCAATCGCACAGAACTGTTAGGAAAAGTGGGGACTACGCTTACGCCGTTACGTCCATCGGGTACAATGGTTCTTGGCAGTGAACGCATTGATGTTGTATCAGAAGGCGGCTATGTCGATGCAAATAAACATGTAGAAATTATTAAAGTCGAGGGCTCGCGCATTGTCGTGAGACAAACAGAAAAAGAGATGGAGGAATAGAAAATGGGTTTTGATTTAGCTTTAATTGGTCCCATCGCAGGACTGGTTATTTTATTCATCGTGCTAGCGGTATTCTTTACTTTTGTACCAGTAGCACTATGGATTTCTGCACTTGCTGCAGGCGTCCGTGTTAGTATTTTTACATTAATTGGGATGCGTTTACGTCGTGTTATCCCGTCTCGAATCGTTAATCCGTTGATTAAAGCACATAAAGCAGGTTTACCTGTAACGATTAATCAGCTTGAGAGTCACTATTTAGCGGGTGGTAATGTAGACCGTGTTGTCAATGCGTTAATCGCAGCCCATCGTGCAAATATCGAGTTAACATTTGAACGTTGTGCGGCAATTGATTTAGCGGGGCGTGATGTATTAGAAGCTGTACAAATGTCTGTTAACCCAAAAGTCATTGAAACACCATTTATTGCAGGTGTTGCTATGAACGGGATTGAAGTAAAAGCGAAGGCACGTATTACAGTGCGCGCAAACATTGAACGTTTAGTCGGTGGTGCTGGTGAAGAAACGGTTATTGCCCGTGTAGGTGAAGGGATCGTTTCTACAATTGGTAGCGCTTCTAGTCATACGACAGTTCTTGAAAATCCAGATATGATTTCACAAACAGTTTTATCAAAAGGTTTGGATTCAGGGACAGCCTTTGAAATCTTATCCATTGATATTGCCGATGTAGATATTGGTAAAAATATTGGGGCAGAATTACAAATTGAGCAAGCGCAGGCAGATAAAAACATTGCCCAGGCAAAAGCTGAGGAACGTCGTGCAATGGCTGTAGCGAATGAGCAAGAAATGATTGCCCGTGTTCAAGAAATGAAAGCGAAAGTAGTAGAAGCAGAAGCAGAAGTACCACAAGCAATGGCAGAAGCATTACGCTCAGGTAATCTTGGAATTATGGATTACATGAACTATCGTAACATTCAAGCAGATACAGCAATGCGTGATTCCATTTCAAAAGTAAGCAATGATAAATCAGATACAAACGAACCAAATGCCTAAAAACGGAAAGGAGCGGAACTAACTTATGGAACAATTAATTATTTTTGCAATAATTGCCATAGCCAGCTCTATTTTCGGAAAATCAAAAAATAAAAAACCACAAAAACAGATGCCTCCTTTTCATAATAAGGAAACACATGTAGAGCCAACTGTTCTGGAAGAAACGCCACAGCGTAATCGAAAACCACAGAGTTTTGAAGATTTTGCTCGAGAGTTTATAGGGGATTGGATTCCGGAAAAAGAGAAGGTTGAAGAGTCTAAGAAATTGGTCGAAGAACAAGTGAAGAAGGAAGTTCCAAGTTATGTTGCGCCACCTGTCATCCCAGCTGATGTGCCAAGACGCTCGTCTATCCGAGAACAAAAAGGACGTTTAGCTGCCGGGAAAGAAGAAGTGAAAGTAACTGGGACTCATTCTACTTTTCAACTTCCTAAATCTAAAAAAGCACTCATACAGGCTGTGGTAATGGCCGAAATATTAGGTCCTCCAAAAGCAAAAAGAAAATAACTAGCATGTCCTCCTTTTTCGATGCATATATTGCCGAAGAAGGAGGCATTTTTTATGAAAAAATTATTTCAATTAACGCCACTACTTGAATTGTCAGAATATGAATCATTAAAAATCATTGGACCTTACCGTTTTATTCATGCTGATGCAACGACATGCTCGTTTGCTTATGCAGATTATCATATTACTGTAACTGCGGACTTGGTGACGATTAATGCGCTAAAAGAAGATATGCTTCATCTCTCTGTTGAAAATTTACAAGAGATTCATATGAAAATGACAAAGAATATGGGTGTGAGCTAAAATGTGGAATAATCGGCCAGTCATTATACGTATAAAGCGCCATGAAAATGTTCATCCTTTTATTCAAGCATTGCACGCTCAACATGTTCCATTAAAGCGTGTTGTCTTCAAAGAACAAGAGGTTTCATTTGAAACAACGATGCATTATTTACCAAAGATTCGCCGTGTTCGTAGACGTTTTCGCTTAAAAATGGCTGTTTTTTATGCGGATGAGCTGCAAGTTTTTCGAGCTCAAGTTTGGACTTTGCTTGGTTTGGCTTTGATGATCGCCATCCCTTTATTGGGTGCTCAAGTGATTTGGAAAGTAGACATTGAAGCAGCTACACCAGAACTGGAGTATCGTTTAGGTAAAACCTTTCAAGATACCTTTCAAATAGAAACACCACTTACTAAAAAAAAATTACCCTCTAATACCGTTATACGACAAAAGCTATTAGAGCAGCATCGAGAGCTATCGTGGGTGCATATTGAAAAAAATGGCGGACGAGTGGTACTAAGACCACAGGAATCGCCTAAACAAACGAAGCAGACGAATGAGAAATTGGCTTCCCAATTAGTAGCAACGAAAAGCGGTGTAATTACTCATTTTAATATCCAGAATGGGGAAAGGAAAATTTCAGTAAATGATACGGCCTATGAAGGAGATGTCCTCGTCAGCGGAGTAATTGAAAGTGGTACAGATCATGTCTTTGTTGGGGCAAAGGGCGAGGTTTTTGCAGATTATTGGCTTGAATGTACGTTTAAAATCCCTACAAAAATTACAATGGAAACATTGCAACAAAAGCAATGGCGGGTATTGGTGAAAGGTATTCATCAAGAAAAAGTTGATTATGTACAAAAAAAGGATTTACCGAATTGGCTAGACCCTTACGTTTCAATTGTGGAGGAACAGCAAACGAAAACTATGCAAGTGGAGCTTGATGAATCGAAAATCGAGTCATTACTCATCCCTCTCCTTCATGAGAAAGTAATACGTTCGTTACCAGCAAAATCAATTATCAAGAAAGAAAACCTTTTACAGGCAAAGTGGGGTAATGGTACAGTTGAAGGGAAAGTTCTATTTTTAGTCAATGAAAACATTGCAAGTCCAATACAAGGCCTACAAGGAGAATGATTATGTCAGAACAGTTAACTGTATTACAAGTGGATAATCCAAACGAAGCGGTTATGCTACTCGGTATTTCCGATGCAAATATGAAGCTAGTTGAAGAAGCACTTAATGTTCATATCATTACCCGTGGTGAACAAATTCAACTTGCGGGTGAGGAAAGTGCTAAGGAACAGGCAACATTTCTGCTGCACGCATTATTGAAGGTCATTCGCAAAGGAATTAATATTGATCAACGTGATGTAACTACAGCTATTGAAATGGCACAAAAAGGTACCATTGAATATTTTGCAGAACTTTATGATGAAGAAATAGCACGCACGACAAAAGGTAAACCAATCCGTGCAAAGACTATTGGTCAACGAGAATACATACAAGCAATCCGTCATAAAGACGTTGTTTTTGGTATTGGTCCAGCCGGTACTGGGAAAACGTATTTAGCGGTAGTCATGGCAACGCAGGCACTTAAAAATGGACATGTAAAGCGTATTATTTTAACTCGCCCTGCAGTTGAAGCAGGAGAGTCTCTAGGGTTCCTTCCAGGTGATTTAAAGGAAAAGGTAGATCCTTATCTAAGACCTCTCTACGACGCTTTAAACGACATCTACGGGGCTGAACAGACACAACGGCTGATTGAACGAGGAACAATTGAAATTGCTCCATTGGCCTATATGCGTGGCCGTACATTAGATGATGCTTTTGTTATTTTAGATGAAGCACAAAATACAACTCACCCACAAATGAAAATGTTTTTAACTCGACTAGGTTTTAGTTCGAAAATGGTTATCACAGGTGATAAAACACAAATCGACTTGCCTAAAAATACCGAGTCTGGCTTGATCGTTGCTGAACGTACATTAAAATATGTAAAATCAATCCATTTCCAAGTATTAGAACAAGGCGATGTTGTCCGCCATCCTATAGTGGCCAAGATCATCCAAGCGTACGAAGAACAACAACTTTAGACTTGCGATGGCAATTCTAAAGCCTTCCCTGAAAGCATAACAACAGGGGTAATGGGGTAAATAAAATCGGCTTGTCAAGTGAAAGTCCAATTTACGGAAATGATCGAAATATGGAAAAAACTGTGACAGCTATACAAATTTGTATAGCTGTTTTTTGCTTTCTTATACATTTTTCGAGAAAAATGTATGTTGAATTGGTATGATAGTAGGTAGATAGAGGAGGTGCCAGATGGAGAAACAACTTCGAAAATTTACAGAGCTAATCGGTTTTCGCTACTTTATTATCATCATTCTCATTTTAACAGGAAGCCTACAATTTGGATTTATGTATGGCAATGTTAAAGGAGTTACATATGATTTCAAACCATTACAGCTTGCGCCTGAAACCGTACGATCTACTAAAACGATAGAAGACACCTACAAGACGCAGCAAGAGCGGGAAAAAGCCGCAAATGCAGTAGGTCCAGTCTATCAATTTTCGGAGGATGTCGCCAAGCAAAGAGCAGCGATTGTCACATCGTTATTTGATTACGTACTTGAGGTAAAAAAAGATGTGGCGAATAGTAAGGAACCTATTGCAATTGCCGATCAAGTTGCACAGCTTCGTAAAAAATTTGAATCAATCGATGAAGATCAAATGCCACTAATCTTTACGGATTCACAGCTAGAAGGACTATTAGTGCAGAGCGAAGAGGATTTAAATAGAACAAGCATCCAATTATCCAAAACGGTAGAGGAATACTTACAAAAGTCTATTCGACCTGAAAATGTCTTTGTCGCCCAAAATGACTTTGAGACGAAGATTCGAGGACAACGAGGGTATCCAGATAAAATATTCAATACGGTTGTTTTAATGGGCCGTACAAGCATTATTGAAAATGAAACAGTTAACGAAGAACAAACGAAAATAAGAAAAGAACAGGCGAAAGAAAGTGTAGAGCCTACAAGAATTTTACAAGGGCAAATTATTGTGCAGGAAGGACAGATTATTGATAATGAGGCATTTCGACAATTAGAGCTTTTAGGGATGATCAGTAATCAAGCATCCTTAAAACCGATTGCAGGGCTCATTATTTTAACGCTGCTACAAATGGTGTTTATGTATATTTTATTCGAGCGTTGGGAGGCTAACGAACGAAAAAAACGAAATGCATTGTTAGTGACAGTAATTGTATATAGTTTGTCCATCTTGCTAATGAAATTTATTAGCTTAGTTTCTGGCGGTTTTGATGTGACTATTGCCTTTCTTTTCCCAACAGCATTGGCTACGATGCTCGTGCGCTTGTTGGCAGATGAACGGGCAGCTGTGCTCGTTACAGTCATGACTGCTGCTTCGGCTGGGGTTATTTTTCAAGAAGGCTATTCATCCGTTATGCAAATGGAAATTACGCTTTATATCATTTTCGGAGGGTTTGCAAGTTTATTCTTTTTGCGTAGTGTTGAGAAACGCACACATATTTTACAGGCAGTTGGGGTCATCTCCCTTGTAAATATGGCTTTTATCGCCTTCTATTTATTAATGACACAATCATCCTATGGTTTACCAGAATTAGTGTTTTACTTTGTTGCAGCTATGTTATCCGCCTTGCTTTCAGGAGCATTGACAATGGGTCTTTTACCATTCTTTGAATCAGCATTTAGTTTATTATCGTCTTTGCGTTTAATTGAGCTATCCAATCCGAATCATCCATTATTAAAAAAATTACTAATGGAAACACCAGGAACATATCATCATAGTGTGATGGTAGCAAACTTAGCTGAAGCTGCCTGTGAAGAAATAGGAGCAGATGGTTTACTAGCCCGAGTGGGATGTTACTATCATGATATCGGGAAAACAAAGCGACCAGCTTTTTTCATTGAAAATCAGATGTCGGGTATTAATCCACACGATTCTTTGCCACCTGAAACAAGTGCGGAAATTATCATTGCGCATACAACTGACGGAGCTGACATGTTAAGACGCTATAAAATGCCTCAGGAAATCATTGATATTGCGTTGCAGCATCATGGGACAAGTTTGTTAAAATTTTTCTTGTTTAAAGCAAAAGAGCAAGGGAAATCCATTGATGAGACTACGTTTAGATATCCTGGCCCGAAACCGCAAACGAAGGAAGCAGCGGTTATAAGTGTGGCAGATAGTGTAGAGGCAGCAGTACGTTCAATGAAAGAGCCGAATGCGGAGAAAATTCATAAGCTAGTACGAGCTATTATTGACGATCGAGTACAAGATAACCAGTTTGATGAATGCGATATTTCAATAAAAGAGTTAAAATGTATAGAGAGAGTACTTTGCGAAACGTTGAACGGAATTTTCCATTCACGTATTGAATATCCAAAGGCAGATAAGTAGGAGGATCTATGATTTTAACAATTGATTTTACAGATGAAACAAATGAAGTGGCGGCACAGCATACAGAGCTTGTAGAGAAGCTTTTGCAGCATGCAGCAAGTGTAGAAAACATTGAGCCAGAAACAGAGGTTTCTGTGACGTTTGTAACAAATGAGGCAATTCAAGACATAAACCGCGAATATCGCGGGAAAGATCAACCAACCGATGTCATTTCCTTTGCATTAGAGGAACTAGGCGAAGGTGAAATGGCTGTAACTTTTGAAGGAATGCCCCGTATACTAGGAGATATTATAATATCAACAGATCGTGCAAAAGAGCAGGCAGAGGAGTATAATCACTCCTTCGAAAGAGAATTAGGTTTTTTAGCTGTTCATGGTTTTTTACATTTACTCGGTTATGATCATATGGAGCCAGAAGAGGAAAAAGTAATGTTTACAAAGCAAGATGAAATATTACAAACTTTTGGTTTAGGACGAGACTAAATGGATTTGCGTAAATACTTGCGATCTTTTGGCTATGCGTTTGAAGGCATCGTAACTGCAAGTAAAGAACAAAATTTTAAATCACATATTGTGAGTGCAGTCATTGTCGTGCTGGCTGGTTATTTTACAGGTTTGTCTCGAACGGAATGGTATATTGTGCTACTATTAATAGCACTAATGTTTGCATTGGAAATGATCAATACAGCTATAGAGAGGGTAGTGGACTTAGCTTCTCCATCACAGCACCCACTCGCCAAGCAGGCAAAAGATATCGCAGCAGGTGCTGTGCTTGTATTTGCGCTATTCAGTGCTATAATCGGATTACTCATCTTCCTACCAAAATGGTTTTAATAGGAGTGAGTGTCTGATATGAAAATTAAGTAACCATATCATACTAACGTGAGGGAGAAATAATATAGATGACAATTGATATGCATGCATTACTAGAGGAATCTAAAAAAGCGCGTGAAAAAGCATATGTTCCGTACTCAAAATTTAAAGTAGGAGCGGCTCTTTTAACGAAGGGCGGAGAGGTTATTCACGGTTGTAATATTGAAAACGCTGGCTATAGTATGACGAACTGTGCTGAACGTACAGCGTTTTTTAAGGCTGTGTCAGAAGGCACTTATGAATTCGAGGCCATTGCCATTGTTGCAGATACAGACGGTCCATGTGCACCATGTGGAGCATGTCGTCAGGTGATGATGGAATTTTGCGCACCGACTATGCCTGTTTATTTAACGAATTTAAAAGGTGATGTTACGGTAACGTCAGTTGGCGAATTATTACCGTTTGCATTTACAACGGAGGATTTAGAGAATGCTGGAAACTAAAAATGGCTACAAGTCAGGCTTTATCTCCATTATCGGGCGTCCCAATGTTGGTAAATCGACATTTTTGAATCGTGTCATTGGCCAAAAAATTGCGATTATGAGTGATAAACCACAAACAACACGAAATAAAGTACAAGGTGTACTGACAACAACGGATAGCCAAATGATTTTTATTGATACACCAGGTATCCATAAGCCAAAACATAAACTTGGCGATTTCATGTTAAAGGTTGCCAAAAATACGTTGCGTGAAGTGGATGTCATTATGTTCATGGTTAATGCTGAGCAGAAGCTTGGCAAAGGTGATGAATTTATACTTGAAATGTTGGCTGGAAATTCGACGCCAGTATTCCTTGTTATCAATAAAATCGATCAAATTCACCCAGATGAACTGCTTGGAATTATTGAGAGCTATAAGGAACGCTATGAATTTGCTGAGATTATTCCTATTTCAGCTTTACAAGGCAATAACGTAGAAAATTTATTGGCCACACTCTCAAAATATTTACCAGAGGGACCACAATATTACCCTGCAGACCAAATAACGGATCATCCAGAGCGTTTCATCATTTCTGAGCTTATTCGTGAAAAAGTGTTACATTTAACACGTGAAGAAATTCCTCATTCAATTGCAGTTGTTATTGATAAAATCCGTCGTGATGAAGAAAATAATGATAAAATTCATGTAGCTGCCACAATAATTGTCGAACGTGATTCACAAAAAGGCATTGTCATTGGTAAACGTGGTGCCTTATTAAAAGAGGTAGGGACACGTGCACGAAAAGATATCGAAATGCTATTAGGATCTAAAGTCTATTTAGAACTGTGGGTAAAGGTCCAAAAAGATTGGCGCAATAAATCAACACATTTACGTGATTTCGGATTCCGAGATGATGAATATTAACATGTATTGCTGAAATAGGGAAATACCGTCAAAAAAACTGTGCCTTGTAGTATTGACGGTGTGACTAACTTCTGTTGCCCTAAAGGCCTTTCGGCAGTTGCTATAGATTTTGAAGAGGTGTTTTTCAAACAAACTCAAAAAATCTGAAATGTCATTACGCTGTGTCGAAATTGAAAGTTATTACTTTGAGCTGTCCAAAATATTTTGGAGAGCTCTATTTTCATGGATAGTTTATGGAAAGGAGGGGGATTATGCTTCATAAATGGGAGGGAATTGTTTTAAAAGTTCGTGCTTATGGCGAGTCCAATAAAATTGTTACGTTGCTGACCCGAGAAGCCGGAAAGGTAGCTACTATGGCGAGAGGTGCTAAAAAGCCTTCTAGTAGATTAGCGTCGGTCACACAACCTTTTACATATGGCATGTTTATGGTACAGCACCATACTGGTATGGGGACATTACAACAAGGGGAGCATTTGAATTCGATGCGCCATATTCGCGAGGATATTATGGCCACGGCCTATGCTAGCTATATTATGGAACTCGTGGAGCGAGTCGTAGAAGAAGGGAAACCAGAGCCTTTCGCCTTTGACGTTCTACTGCAATCACTACAAGCGATAGAGGAAGGCTATGATCCTGAATCCATAACACTCTTTGTTGAGTGGAAAATGCTACCCTATACAGGAGTTCAACCTGTTTTACATGCTTGTGCCTCATGTGGTGCAGTAGATGGAGAATTCGCTTTTTCCTTTGCACAAGGTGGCTTTTTATGCCATCGCTGTTATCAGCATGACCCCTACATTATTCGTCTTACACCAACACAGCTTAAACTTATCCGTATGTTCTACACTGTTCCTATTGATCAAATTGGAAAAATTGAATTAAAAAAGGAAACGAAATATTTTATTAAAAAAATTATAACTACCATCTATGAAGAACAAACCGGAATTCGTTTTAAGACGAAAAAATTCATAGAGCAGCTAGAGCGAACACCTGAGTTACAAATACGCGCTACGAACAAAGAAATGCCAGAGGAACCTTAAGTTCTTCTGGCATTTTATACTATTTAAAAATCATCTTCATCTGATATTAATAAGAAAGCCCATTGATCTGCAAATTTTTTACTTTCAATATAAAGATAGGCCGTTTCTCCATTTTTACCTGTTAAATGTAGAACAGCAGTGCCTTCCGCTTTTGGCGTTACAAGTAGCTGCCCGTTAAGAATAGTAGCTTTTACAGAGGCTGGCTCAAAACCTAAATCTTCAATAGCCACACTAGCTGGTTCAAAAGGTAATTCTTGCGTCGTTAGTGTTAATTCATCTGTTAGGTGGTACAAATCAATGCTGCGGACAAAATCATAAGCATATACATCAGCAGCCATCTTTTGTTGATGATCGCCATCTGAGAAGGTCACAATGAACTGTCCGTTTTTCAAGATAGTCAAAGTTTGATCATTTGAATTAAAGCTGTATAAATTTGAAGCAAGTGCTTGCCCATTTGTATCTTGAACCGTTATTTGTGTTGGTACGAAAGATAATTTGCTCTCTCTTAAATCAAGAGGTAAATTTTCTGTATAATCAACTTCTTGTACGTTTTCCAGCGTTACCTTCATCTTACCATTTACATTTTTTACATGAACTAAATAAAAGATATCAGTAAATTCCTCTGAGTCATCAGTAAATCCAGTTATTACTAATTTACCTGTTCCTTCTTTTAAAGGTTTAATCGTGATAGACTCCGTCATATCCTCATTCTCATCCCATGTGAAAATATCCTCAGCAGGTTCAATACCACCATAAGCAGCAATGATATAATCTTGTTTAAATTGACTAGCATAAACGGTTGCATTCCCTAACACCATTTCAGCTCGCACTACAAATGCGGCTAATTGGGAACGCTTTACATTGCTTTTTGGTCCGAAAGCTGTTGGTGATGTTCCTTTTGTTATACCATTAGCAAACAAAGCTTGAATATATATCTCAAACTCAGTTCCTTTCTTTACATCTGTAAAAGGAAGCTTTGTACTAGTTGGACTTGTAAGACCAAACCCTTTTGCAATCATTTTTGACATTTGTTCGCGTGTAATGTTTTGATTTGGGTAGAAATAACCATTTGCGCCATTGATGATACCTGCATTTGCCAAGGCAGCAATCGCTCCATAGTTTTCAGTCCCAGGTTTAATGTCTTTGAATTGAGGATTCTTTACATGAACGGTATCTAGTTTTAATATACCTGCTAAAATCTTAGCAGCTTGTGTGCGGGTGATTGGATTAGTGGGTTTAAATGTACCGTCCACATAGCCAGAAATAATGCCACGCCCGGCTAATTCTATAATAGCCTTTCCTTCTTCTGTTGCTGGATTGACATCTGGGAAAAATGTTGCTGCATGTGCTGCTGGTGTAATGACAATTGCACTTGTTGCAAGTGCTGATACCATAGCTAGTTGAAATAAACGCTGAGACTTCAAAAGTATTCCTCCAAATATTGAATCGAAAATTTTATAGTATGAATGTTTCTGACCTTCCTATGTATCAATTCAGACTTCCGGACGAATGAATGTTAAGGGTGGTAACCTTTAGCATGTTAAATATTCATTATTTAACAGCTAATACTAACTATAATACCTTATTTATACCAAAATTTCGGAACAACGAATAGAGGTAATTATATCCTTAGCATTATGGAATTGGTAATAAATCGTAATAATCCTGACCCTAGAATTGCTGTTTAGTAGTGCTGTAAATGAATAAAATTTCAATTTTTTCAAAATAAAATTTTTACATAAATTTAGTTTTTTTTAATAAATATACAATTTGTAAAACCTATATATATGTCTATATAACTTATTATTGTGTTTTAGTATCTATGTTAGATTAAATTGATATGATAATAGTCTTGTGTTTTTGTGTAGTTTTCAATATATAAATAGTAGAAACTAATCACGTGAGTACCATATGCTAGTTGAAAAGGTATTTTAACCTATGATATTGTAATTGATATAGATATTCTTCTTTATATTTTATTAATATAATTTAGTCGTTTGATCCCCTGTCGAAATAAATGTACTTAAAATAGATCTGTAATGCCTATGAAGTAGAAAACAAGCCTCTATCAGCAAAACGTATTTTTATACGTTTAACAGAATAACGCAGTCCTATGGAAGAAGGAGGGAGTCACATAGTGCTTAGTACATTGCGTATGTGGCAGAAAATATGCTACGTAAAGTAACCTTAAGTATTCGTGAAGTTGAAGCGAATGATATTTTAGCAGAAGACATCTTTTCGGATTATCGCTTATTGGCTAAAAAGGATTTAGTTTTAACGGAGCGAATTATTGCCTTACTTAAACTTCGAAAAGTAGATGAATTATCTGTCTATTTACCATCTGATTCAGTTCGGATTGTCCGTGATTTAAGTGCTCAGCGAACTAGAGAATACGAAGATTTATTTGCACCTTTAATGGAGGAAAAAGATCCTATCGATGACTATAAAGAAACCATCAGTCAACTTTTTATGACAACATTGGAGAATGTCGTCCATGAATTGCGATATGGTCAAATTCTTAAAAGCATACAAGATACCGCTTATGTTCGCGGTGTTTTTGAAAAGATACTAGAAGAGAAACATCGTTATGAGTTACTTATGCGCTTAAAGGAATGGGATGAGTATTCCTTTGTGCATTCATTTGATGTGTTTGTATTAGGAACCATTTTTGCTCGTTATCTCGGATTAACAGATATCGAAACATTAGCAAGAGGTTATTTGTTCCATGATATCGGCAAGGTCTTTATCCCTCAAGAAATTTTAAATTTAAAACGTAAACTCTCAGAAGATGAGTTTGAAATAGTTAAAACGCATACAACAAAGGGCTATGAGTTACTTATAGAAAATAATGAGGAAGACATTGCCTATTTAGCACGAGACCATCATGAGCGCTTTGCTGGAAAAGGCTATCCAAATCAGCTGTGTGCGGATGATATGAGTGAAGGTGTGCAATTATTACAAATCATTGATGTGTATTCAGCGATGACATCTAAGCGAGTCTATCACGCTGGATATGGTGCTACGGATGCCTTAGCTGTTTTATACAGGGATCGCCATTTATATAACGAGAAATATATGCATAAATTTGTAGAATGTTTAGGGATTTTCCCAGTCAACTCTGTTGTGATGTTATCGGATAATCGTAGTGCACAAGTGGAGCTTGTCTATGATTTATTTCCTACATTGCCAAAGGTGAGATTACTAGATGAGCAAAAATCAATGAACTTGCCTTTAAATTATAGTGTAAAAATAACAAAAATGATTGATTATCGTGCAAATAGCTTTGAAGAGATTTTCAACCTATTTGTGGAACAATTAATCCGTTGTGACGAAAATAATCTAAGAATTCATTTTAGTAAATTAATTGATCATTTACATCCTAAAGAAATTGTCTTGAAAATATTCTTACCAGCTTTTCGAATCTTACGTTTGTTAACAAGAGAAATACAAACGGATATGACGAAATATAGAAATTCTATTAATATCTTAAAGAAACTATTAGAAGAGCAATTAAACGTTTTGTATATGGACTATCAGCATGAACAAACAACCATTTTAGTTGTGGAAACAGCACTTCGTGAAAACTTCTTCATTAAGCTTGTACAAAGTATTCTGTATATTGATAAAATTGTGCCTTTCTTTATAAATCCAGGTGATGATCAACGTATTACACAGTTAATGGGGCATTGTGATGTCAATGTCGCATATTTTATTGAGGATGAACAATCAATTGAAAAGCGAGTTCGTCCAATGCGAGAAGGAACATTTCTATATTACTCATTAGCAGATATAGAGGAGATTCTTGTCAGCTTAATCGGTATGAGTATGAAAAGGTTTTCATTTGAGGAAAAAATGCAGGAGCGTTTATTTTCAACATACAAAGCATAAGAAGAGGGAGCCGCTATTGAAGGCGACTCCCTCTTCTTTGCTATTTTTAATCATTAGAACTGAAGGTGTTTTTCAATATATGCTTTTACTTCTGAAATTGGCATACGAACTTGTGTCATAGAATCACGGTGACGTACTGTTACTTGGCCATCTTCTTTTGAGTCAAAATCGTATGTGATACAGAATGGTGTACCAATTTCATCTTGGCGACGATAACGTTTACCAATTGATTGTGATTCATCAAAATCAACAGGGAACGCTTTACGAAGTTCAGCCCAAACGTCTGTAGCTTCATCAGATAATTTTTTAGAAAGTGGTAGAACAGCTGCTTTAAATGGTGCAATCGCTGGGTGGAAACGTAAAACAGTACGTTTATCGTCACCTTCTAGCTCTTCTTCATCATAAGCATCACATAGGAATGCTAATGTGACACGGTCTGCACCTAATGATGGCTCAATACAATAAGGAACATAGCGTTCATTTGACACAGGATCGATATAAGTGAAATCTTCACCTGAGTGTTCCATATGTTGTTTTAAATCATAATCTGTACGGTCAGCTATACCCCAAAGTTCTCCCCAGCCAAATGGGAATTTAAATTCGATATCCGATGTTGCGTTAGAGTAGTGAGACAGCTCATCATCCTCATGATCGCGAAGACGCATAGAATCTTCTTTCATGCCTAGGTTTAATAACCAATTTTTACAGAATTCTTTCCAATAAGAGTGCCATTCAAGGTCCTCGCCTGGTTTGCAGAAGAATTCAAGCTCCATTTGTTCAAATTCACGTGTGCGGAAAGTAAAGTTACCTGGTGTAATTTCATTTCGGAAAGATTTACCAACTTGCGCAATACCAAATGGTGTACGTTTGCGCATTGAGCGTTGAACATTTTTAAAGTTCACGAAAATACCTTGTGCCGTTTCTGGACGTAAGTAAATTTCATTTGTAGAAGACTCCGTCACACCTTGGAATGTTTTAAACATTAGGTTGAACTGACGAATATCTGTGAAATCAGCTTTTCCACAATCAGGACACACTACATCGTATTTAATCATTGTTTCTTTCATTTGGTCGAATGTCATACCATCAACAATGATTTCATCACCTTTTGCTAAGGCAGCGTCCTCAATGATTTTATCTGCACGATGGCGAGCCTTACATGACTTACAGTCGATCATTGGGTCGTTGAAGTTCCCAACGTGACCTGAAGCCACCCAAGCCTTTGGGTTCATTAAGATGGCAGCATCAATACCAACATTGTACTCTGATTCCTGCACGAATTTTTGCCACCAAGCTTTTTTAATATTGTTTTTTAATTCAACACCTAGTGGACCATAATCCCAAGTGTTTGCTAGACCACCGTAAATTTCTGAGCCTGGGAAGACAAAGCCTCGGTGTTTTGCTAATGATACAATTGTTTCCATTGATTTGTTAGCCATAAAATAGCCTCCTTCAAAATTTTTCACATTTTTAGCGGTAAAACGCTAAAGTTTTTCATTCAGTGTAGACTAAATGAAAATAGCACCCGTCTCCGGGCACAATGTATGCCCAGGGACGAGTGCTAATACCCGCGGTTCCACCCTGATTGTTTTAAACAATACGTTTAAAACCTCTTTTCAAAAAGTTAGCTCAGGGAGTGCCTTTTCTCTGTTACTATGTAGACTTTCACCATCTTCTACTCGCTCTTGAATGGAACAGATACTTTTTTCCCATCATCGCCTGTATAACGCAATTTGCTCGAAAATATAAATAGAGCAAGCGTATGTGTCAACATTGTAGCATGTAGTTCTTTGATTCGCAATCATTATTAAAATGTATACAAAACATGTGTGTTTTGAAGGCCTTAAACAAGTCTTAACGTCAACAACCTCTTCACAATAGGGGACTGTAAATGTTGACTAAATTTTGCTTCAAGCATTGTTTTGAGATTTCTTATGGTCATGCAAAAAAAGCTGTCCCATAAGGTCAATAATGAACAAAGGAACAGCTTTTTAGACAAGCCAGTATTTTTTTATTTTTTAATGAAATTTCAAATTTGGAGCCTACTTCTCCTGCAAATACGACGCTACCGTTCTCTGGTAATAAGACTTCGTTCATACCACTAACGACAGTGTAGTTCATGCAATTACCTGCTTGATCATATACAGCAAAGGAGCCCTTCGATGGCATTTTAACTGTCATGACTTTTTCTTTCGCATTTGAAGGGACTGAAAACCATTTGGCAAGGCCATCTACTTGGATCGTTGTCATAGATTGTTTACCAGAGTAGAGCGGTTTTACAAGCTCTTCATGACCGTATAAACCTCCCGCTACTGTAAAATACTCAACTCCATTATTCTTAAAGAAGTCGATTTCCATAGTATCTCGACCAGCCATGCTAGGGATCTGCAGCTGGTTAACTGCTCGGTTTGCTCCAATAATTTTATTAGTTAATAAATAGCCTGGAACGTCTTTAACCGTATCAATTGTTACAGTTGGTGCAGAATTGGTGTAGAGCATCGATGAATATTTCTCATTCATCAAATAATATTTTTTCCCTTCACGTTTCTCCCATACAGCAGCTACGTCTTTCGCTAATACATTGGCTTCGAGCTTTTCAGCTTTATACTCTGAGACAGCTGTTTGGGGAAGTCCCGGTACATTTATATACAAGCTGGACCATAAATAGGTGTGTCCGTTTTTCTCCTCAATGAACTTTATCTTTTCTGTGCCTTCATTGTTCACAAATGAACCATCTGCTGTATACGTATACGTTTGGACAGGGTTATTCGGTACTGTAAGCGTAGATACAGACAATTCACCAAGAGGATTAACTTCAACCTTCATTAACGAACCTGAAATACCACCATAAATACCTGCATGCTGAGATAAGTTCTAATAGGAATGTTTTTAATACCATGGTCGATGATGACGTCATCCTTGAGAATTTTGACGTGGGCGAGGATGTTCGTTTACAAGCGATTCAATAGGTTATGAGCATTCTTCATAGCAAAAATACAAATAAAAAATTAAAGGAATTAGCCTTAATCTAAACTCCCTATACACATATCCGCCATAACTTACCACAGAGTACTGCTATTTTATGCAGTATGTTGTATAATTGAAATACTGTTTTAATCATGCAAAGCCTTATTATAACACCGTTTGTATAGAATTAGTGTAATACTTTGCATACCTATCACTCTATAGTATATAATAATTGAGCATAAGTATAACACTATTAGATTTGAGGCGGTGAGTCCAATCGAACTCAATAAACGTCAGGAAAACATTTTACAAATTGTGAAAGAAAACGGTCCAATTACTGGGGAACATATTGCAGAACGACTCAATCTGACCAGAGCGACTTTAAGACCAGATTTAGCGATTCTTACGATGGCTGGATTTTTAGATGCAAGACCGAGAGTTGGGTATTTTTATTCAGGGAAAAAGTCATCCGTTTCATTGACGGATAGTATTCACAATTTAAAAGTGAAGGATTTTCATTCAGGCCCTGTAGTTGTCCCAGAAACAATGACGGTTTATGATGCAATTTGCTTTATGTTTTCAGAAGATGTTGGTACACTCTTTGTCGTAGATAAGAATGAGTTTTTGACAGGTGTACTATCTCGCAAAGATTTACTGCGTACAAGTATTGGCACGCAGGATTTAAATAAAATTCCTGTACATATTATTATGACACGCATGCCAAATATTTCGTACTGTGAAAGATCAGATTCTTTGGTTGTTGCCGCGAACAAGCTCATTGAACGAGAAGTTGATTCGCTACCAGTAGTCGAACCACAAGAGGGTGGTTTGACCATTGTAGGCCGTCTAACAAAAACAACGATTACACGAGCTTTCTTATCTCTTGCACAAAACGACTAAATTCGAAGGAGAGCTGCATGAAAAGACTACGCGTATTTGTTGTATCTGATTCTGTTGGCGAAACTGGTGATCAAGTTGCGAAAGCAGTTATTAGCCAGTTTCGACCCGGTCTAGAGAATACTGTCATCCGACGATTTCCACATATTCAATCGGAGGAACTTATTCGTAAGATTGTTTTCCTTGCAGCACAACAGCAAGCATTTATTGTTTATACATTGGTTCGCCAAGAAATGCGAAAATTATTGCGTGAATTATGTGAACAGGAAAAGTTACATGCAGTCGATATTATAGGTCCTGCATTACAATCAATGGGAACCTTCATGGAGGAAAATCCATTGGAGACACCTGGAATTGTTCATATGCTTGATGATGATTATTTCAAAAAAATTGAAGCGATTGAATTTGCAGTTAAATACGATGATGGTCGTGATCCACGTGGATTATTACAAGCTGATATTGTGTTGGTTGGCGTATCCCGAACGTCTAAAACGCCCCTCTCACAATATTTAGCCCATAAAAAATATAAGGTGGCTAATGTCCCTTTAGTTCCAGAAGTAGAACCACCCGAAGAGTTATTACAATTGGACCCTAAAAAATGTTTTGGATTAATTATCTCTCCTGAGAAGTTAAATTCTATAAGGAAAGAAAGATTGATGTCTCTCGGATTAAATGATGATGCTATCTATGCACAACATAATCGTATTTTAGAAGAGATTCAACATTTTGAAAAAATTGTCGGTAAAATAGGCTGTCGGGTAATCGATGTGACCAATAAAGCTGTGGAAGAGACAGCAAATACAATCATTGAACATATTTTGACTTGTAAATAAACTGTACTAAGATAAACCACCTCGGTTATAGAGGCGGTTTTTTTGAGTGGATTTTGAAATTAGTATAGATAAAAACTAATTTTTGTTTTATAATAATAAAATTGTGGTAAAAATATTTAAAAGAGAAAAATCCTAAATTTTTGTCGAGAAATAAAGGAATTTTAAAACGAATAGCGAATTGTGTTTCTAGAACGTAATTATTAAAGATGGTGATGAATTTGGCAGGGAAGATTCCAGAAGAAGTAATTGAACAGATTCGCACACAATCGGATATCGTTGATGTTATTAGTGAATACATGCAGCTGACCAAGCGTGGGCGAAATTGGTTTGGCCTCTGTCCATTTCATGGAGAACAAACACCGTCTTTTTCTGTATCAACAGACAAGCAAATTTTTCATTGCTTTGGTTGTGGTGCAGGGGGTAATGCCATTACTTTTGTAATGGATATTGAAGGCATTTCTTTTCCTGATGCAGTTGTGAAACTTGGGGAACGAGCTGGCATACATTTAGATGTTGAGCCAAGTTTTCCTGGGGGAACGAAAAAGATATCTAAAGCGGAAGAAAGGATGAAAGAAGCACACGCTTTTGCTGCAGATTTTTTCCACCATCTACTGTTAAATACAGAGGATGGCGAAGAACCTTTAAATTATTTGCTAGAAAGAGGATTTACAAGGGAGCTTATAGAATCTAATAACATTGGTTGGTCTCTCCCAAGCTTTGACGCATTAACAATATTGCTTGAAAGAAAAGGTTATAACTTACAAGAAATGGCGGAAAGTGGGTTAATTATTAAGCGAGAGGGAGAAGAACGTTATTTTGATCGTTTTAGAGGACGGATCATGTTCCCTATTCGAGATGAGAATGGTAAAATCATTGCCTTCTCAGGACGAATACTTTCATCAACTGGTGAGGAAGCGAAATATTTAAATAGTCCAGAATCACCAATATTTCAAAAAAGTGAAGTGCTTTATAACCTAGATAAAGCACGAACTTCTATCAGAAAAAATCGTCAAGTAGTATTGATGGAAGGTTTTATGGATGTATTAGCAGCTAACTCTGTAGGTGTAATGAATGCCGTAGCAACAATGGGTACCTCGCTAACGAATCAGCATATCACAAAGCTTAAGCGCTTAGTAGAGCAAATTACGATTTGCTATGATGGTGATAATGCTGGATTTGATGCAGCGAAAAGAGCGGCGCAGCTACTGCATACGGAGCGCATGAAAGTTGATATTGCTGTGTTACCAGAAAAATTAGATCCTGATGAATACATTCGCACTTTAGGCGGACAAGCATTTAAGGAACAAATTTTGGAAAACCCTCATGCGTATATTGCTTTTATGATGATGCATGCTAGACGAAATAAGAACTTTCAATTTGAAAATGATACGCTTCAATATATTCAAGAAGTCCTCGAACAACTGATAGGTAGATCCTCACCGGTTGAACGAGATTTGTATATACGACAGCTATCAAATGAAACAAATATCTCGGAAGAAGCCATTTATGCCCAATTCCGAAAGCTGGAGGCTAATCAGGTACGTTCTACAAAACCAGAAATACCGACGCAAACGCCTTCAATGCCAGTCACGCAACAACAAAAGCCTATGGACGCAGCTGAACGTGCCGAACGTTTATTACTGGCTCATATGCTTCATAATATAGATGTAGTGGACAGGGTATTACGGAGTGAGCAAAAAGAGCCATTTGTACGAGATGCTTATATGGCCGTTTTTGTTCGCTTAGTAGGATTTTATGAGGAATATGGTCATCCTGATTATCAACGGTTTATGGAAATTTTGGATGACGCTGAATTACGGAAAATTGTTATGGAAGCGGCTTTAGTCGAGCGAGATCCTGATCAAGCAGAGGCAGAGGTTGTGGACTCAATCCGTCAGCTTCAAAAATATAGAATTGAGCAAGAAATTTATCAAAAGATGCATGAGTCAAAGGAAGCGGAGAAGATGCATGAGTATGCACGTGCACTTGAAATCGCCCAACAGATTATTCATTTAAGAAAATCGTTATCGGCGATTTAACCCGATTCGGTTGTTTAGAAGGAGGAAGGTTTATGGCGGACAAGTCAGAACGTTCAAAAGAGATAGAAGTAGAAATTACATTAGATGATGCAAAAAAATTCCTACAAGAAAAAGCAAAAACAGAAGGTGAAATTTCCATGAAAGAAATTTCAGAGAAACTAACACCTTATGAATTGGAAAACGAAGAAATTTTCCATTTTGCTGAGGATCTTGAAAAGCATAAAGATATTCAAATCATTGGAAAAGAAGAATTTGAAGAAGAAAGTCTAATGAAGGAAGAAGCCAACGAAGAGACTTTCGACTTAAATGATTTGAGTGTACCACCAGGTGTTAAAATCAATGACCCTGTACGTATGTATTTAAAGGAAATTGGTCGAGTTGATCTACTATCTGCAGAGCAAGAAATCAAGCTTGCTGAGCGTATTGAGCAAGGAGACGAAGAAGCACGTAAACGTCTTGCTGAAGCAAACTTACGTCTGGTAGTATCTATTGCTAAACGTTATGTAGGTCGTGGAATGCTATTCCTTGATTTAATTCAAGAGGGGAATATGGGGCTTATTAAAGCCGTTGAAAAATTCGATTACCGTAAAGGCTTTAAATTCTCTACTTACGCTACATGGTGGATTCGTCAGGCTATTACGCGTGCGATTGCTGACCAAGCGCGTACGATTCGTATTCCAGTTCATATGGTCGAAACCATTAATAAATTAATACGTGTACAACGTCAACTTTTACAAGATCTTGGCCGTGAACCTTCACCAGAAGAAATTGGTGAAGAAATGGATTTAACACCAGAAAAAGTACGCGAAATTTTAAAAATTGCACAAGAACCAGTATCTCTTGAAACACCGATTGGAGAAGAAGATGACTCTCATTTAGGGGACTTTATTGAGGATTCTGAAGCACAATCTCCATCTGATCATGCAGCTTATGAACTGTTGAAAGAACAATTAGAAGATGTCCTTGATACTTTAACAGACCGTGAAGAAAATGTACTTCGTTTACGTTTTGGTCTGGATGATGGTCGTACACGAACTTTAGAAGAGGTAGGTAAAGTTTTTGGCGTAACACGTGAACGTATTCGTCAGATTGAAGCGAAGGCTCTAAGAAAATTACGCCACCCTTCTCGTAGTAAACGTCTAAAAGACTTCTTAGAATAATTTAAATAGATGGAGCTATCCTACTAGTGTGAAAATACCTAGTTGGATAGCTCCTTTTTTATACAAATGGAGAGGTAATTAGCCCCGTTATTTACCAATCTAGTTTTTGTGAATAATAGATAATTAGAATGAAGGAAATGAGAGATTTGCGACTTTATACAGATGTGTTTTCCTAAAGCGTGAGATAAAATTGTAATACAACCATTATTAAGCAATGTTTGGAGCTAACACAATGACAAATCCTCGGAAAAAAATAATCCTTAATGAAATTTTGTTTTGGAAGCAAAATAAACTTTTACCAGAGCACTATTGTGACTTTTTAGCAGCTCTTTATACAGAGGGGGCTGATATAGAGGAGTTAGAACCAGTGCAACATCCTAAACAAGCGATCTTGCCATCTGAAAAAAGAAAGATGCTCTTTTTGGTAGCAGGCCTTTGTATCGCCATAATGGCTGTTTTAGCAATCTATTTTACAATAAAATCTTTGACATTGATTTTAACAGTTGTCATAGGTTTAGGTGCATGCATATTATTTATCGTTGCTTTGCAAATGGCACGAAAAAAGCATCTATTAGCCCCTATATTTCATTTGCTTGCAGCCATCCTGTTATTTAGTATATCTATTCGTATTTGCACTACATATTTTAGTGGAGATAATGTCGTTTTATTTTGCTTGATTGCAGCAAATTGCCTTATTTGGCTTTGGTCAGGTATAAAAATGAAGCTACTTTATTTCACGGTCTCCGGTGTTTTAGGACTACTAGCACTGATTGGCTATTATATCATAAATTTATTGTAATTTTTTGCTCTTATAGGTGAATAAAAATCTACACGCTATTCCATGGCATGTAGATTTTTTTATTTTTTTGGTATATGAATGAGTGCAACGGGTATGATAACAGTATGAAAAAAAGTTGTGAATTTGACCAAATTTTGGTGTTGGCAAGACATATTTTATCCAATAGATACAGAAATGTCGAATTTGTTACAAACAAAGGAAAACTTAGCGAATAGGGCTTTTCGTTTCTTTGTTAATGAAGTACAATATTAGATGTTGACTGATTCTATATTATAATAGAAGTAGACTTAAAATGAGGAGGGGAAACTTATGAAAAACAATCCAGTCGTTCCTTACATCTTAATTCTGGCATTTGGTATTGGTCTTATTTTCTTCATGTCTTTACAAGGTGCAGATAACAAGAAAGAAATTGCTGCTGAACATGAGGGCGGTGGCGAAACTACTACAGAAACTACAGACGCAAATGCTGATGGCGCAGCACTAGTACAATCTTGTATTGGTTGTCACGGCGGTGATTTAACGGGTAGTATGGGTCCAAACCTACATGGTTTAGATGAAGCTCATATCGTTGAGGTTTTAACAAAGGGTATCGAAGGTACTCCGATGCAACCAAACATGAAAACTGAAGCAGAAGCGAAAGCAATTGCTGAATACATTTCTACTTTAGAATAGTATGACGGACAAGTAGCTGTACTGAAATAGTACAGCTACTTTTTAAGTGTAAAGAATCGTGAAATGGGGTTGTCCACATGAGTAAGTGAGACAACTCCATTTGTTTTTTTTCGCGACATCATCCATACTATTAGTGGACTCTATTTATTTAAGGTAGGCGGTATAAAATGAACGCACAAAAACTTTCGAAGCGATTAGAAACAGTAGCAAAATTTGTTCCCACTGGAGCTGTAGTAGCAGATATAGGTAGTGACCATGCCTATCTACCATGCTATTTAATTCATAAAGGAGTAGCTTCTTCAGCGATAGCAGGAGAAGTGGTAGCAGGGCCCTATGAATCAGCTGTGGGACAGGTACAAAAAGAAGGATTAAGTGAAAAAATTACGGTACGCCTTGCAGATGGATTAGCAGCAATAGAATTAACTGACCATATTGATACAGTAACGATTGCTGGAATGGGCGGCCCTTTGATTGTTTCGATTTTAGAGAAGCATCCTGAAAAACTGCAGGGTGTTACACGACTTATTTTACAACCTAATATTCATGCTAAAGTTATCCGTGAGTGGGCTTTAGCACATAATTGGGCCATTCTCGATGAAGAGATTTTAGAGGAAGATGATAAAATCTATGAAATTCTTGTGTTACAAAGAGCACAGATGGAGCTCTCTCCAGCAGAGATTTTATTTGGTCCTAAATTAAGCACGCGTAAAGCACCAGCATTTATAAAAAAGTGGACACGTGAAAAAGAAAATTGGCAACGTGTTTTACAATCCATAAAAGATGCAGAACAAACACCTGAAATTGAAGAAAAACGTGCAGAGCTAATGGCTCTTATTCAATTAGTGGAAGGAGTTTTGTAAAATGAAAGCGGTAAATGGTCAAGAAATCATTCAATTGTTCGAATCATGGTCACCTAAAAAATTGGCTTGCATGGAGAATGATCCAGTTGGTTTAGCAATTGGCACACTAAACAAGCCTGTTAGCAAAGTATTAGTAACATTAGATGTCAACGAAGCCGTTGCGAATGAGGCAATTGAAAAAGGATGTGAGCTAATCATTGCCCATCATCCTCCAATCTTCAGACGTCTGGCGAATATCCGTACGGACCATCCAGCTGGGCGGCTATATGAAAAGCTCATTAAACATGATATCGCCGTTTATGCAGCTCACACAAATTTAGATGTAGCTGTAGGTGGGGTCAATGATTTACTAGCAGATGCTCTTCAGTTAAAAAATCGTACTTTATTAGAAGAAACTTACTCAGAAAATCTATTAAAACTTGCTGTTTTTATACCGTCTGCACATGCAGAGGTTTTACGCGAGACGCTTGCGAAAGCTGGGGCAGGGCGCATCGGTGAGTATGAAGCATGTAGTTATACGACAGCTGGAGAAGGACGTTTCCGTGCGTTAGCAGGTGCAAATCCTTTCGTAGGCTCTGTTGGTGAATTACATGTTGAGGAGGAAGTAAAGGTAGAAGTAGTATTTCCTGAATCCATTAAAAACCGTGTCTTAAAAGCAATGCTCAATAGTCATCCCTATGAAGAGCCAGCCTATGATGTGATTCGTCTTGACCAGCAAACGAATATTATGGGGTTAGGGCGTGTAGGTTACTTAACTAAGGAAATGACCTTACAACAATTCGCGGAGTTCGTTAAGCAGCAGCTAGATGTTCCAGCGGTTCGTGTGGTGGGTGATTTACAGTCAAAGATTAATAAGGTTGCACTTGTTGGCGGAGATGGCAATAAGTATATTTATGCAGCGAAACGAGCAGGCGCAGATGTTTTTTTAACAGGTGATATGTACTTCCATACAGCACAGGATGCCCAAGCTGTGGATTTGCAAATTGTAGATCCTGGTCATCATGTAGAAAAAGTAATGATTGCAGGAGTCGCGCAGAAAATGACGAAGCTGTGTGCGGATAAAAAATATGAGGTTGAATTTGTACAATCAACGATCAATACAGAACCATTTTTATTTGTTTAAGCGAGGGGAATAGATGTGGCTAATGAAAGACCTGCTGGCAATAAGGCTGGTAAACTGTGGATTATAATTGGTTTATTCATCGCTGTATTTGGAATTGGGATGACGGTTATGACCAATATGATGAATGATAAGAAGATCGATGCCATGACCCAACAATGTGAAGAAGATGGCAGACAAGCAATTGTATCAAAGGAAAAAAACTTCCTATCCACGAGTTATTCATTTGAATGTAAACAATAATATGTGGTTGAACACTACTAGTTAGTGTTCAACCTTTTTGTATGCAGAGAATCTATGGATAATGATAAAATGGGGGTGAAATCAATTAGCAGAAATGGAGAGAGATGTCTTGTTTATTCGTTTAACAAAAGATCAGCAAGAAATGATTATAGCTGATATTCAGCGATTTTTTTACACTCATCGTGATGAAGACATTAGTGAATTTGAAGCAGAACGTGTGTTAGATTTTATCAAGGAAAATATCGCCCCATCTATTTATAATGCAGCCGTATCGGACGCAAAATATGTAATGGAAAGACAGTTTGCCTCCATGGAAGAAGAACTAGAGGCGTTGGAACAGCCCATTAAATTAAAGTGATTAATAATATGGCCAGTTCAAAAAAGTTCATCATTAATAATTGACAGAAAATAAAGAAATATGTTAATTTAATCTTGAATTAAAGATTATTTAATTCGAAATATTCACAGCTACATAGAGGCCATGAATAAAGCTGTGTGTACCTGACCAAAATGGGTACGAGTGATGATCGCGTACATGGAACGATGATTTTGTCACAAAATGAATGGATGAAAATGAGGAGGCGTCATATGTTAAAAATCGGTATTATTTTAGGAAGTACGCGAGAGGGTCGTGTTAGCCCACAGGTTGGAGCATGGGTAAAGGAGATCGCAGAAAAACGTCGTGATGCGGAATATGAAATAATTGATATTGCTGATTTTAAATTACCGTTTCTTGGGGAGCCAGGAGGAGATGCTTCTGGAGTAGCTGCATGGTCAGAAAAAGTAGCAGCATGTGACGGCTTTGTCTTTGTCGTGGCAGAGTATAATCATTCAATCACCGGCGCATTAAAAAATGCTCTAGACTTTTTACGAGTAGAATGGAACAATAAAGCTGCAGGTATCGTTTCCTATGGATCAGTAGGAGGAGCACGTGCGGCGGAGCATTTACGCGGGATTCTCGGTGAATTATTAGTGGCGGATGTTAGAGTACATCCAGCATTATCGTTATTTACAGATTTTGAAAACGGCTCGGTCTTTAAACCAAAAGAGGTACAGGCAGATTCAATTCATCAAATGTTAGATCAGCTTATTCCTTGGTCAACAGCTTTAAAAACAATTCGATAATTTTATGAGCAATATGCACCTTAAATGTGCATATTGTTTTTATTTAAAACAAACATTTAAACAGCCGCTTTCAGCGATATTAACCGCGTGGAAGCGGCTGTTTTTGCTTGAATCATTATCATTAATGCTTGATTTCTTCAATTACTTTTTCTTTTAAATCAGCATCCATAGAAGATAGTTTAACCGTATTGGAGAGACGTTCTTTTAATTCCCTATCTGTCATAATGCCACGTTCTTCTAAAATTTGTACTAGTAGATTCAAGGTCATGATATTTTTAATTTCCGCTGCTTTTGTATCCATATAAAACCCTCCAAAGAAATAGAAATACTACCTCTTTAGTGTACTCCTTTTTGAGAAGCATGGCACAGAATGGACAAAACAAAGCGAATTTATTTCGCGTTCCGGAATATGTGGAGAAAATTAAGCAATGCCAAGAAAAAGTCTATGATGTAGTGTCTATAGCATAGTAATGAGAAACAGTGAATATTGTATTTGTGGAGCTCATACTTTCCTAACAGGGGGGATAAAATAGTGAAACGGATGGGATTGATTACAGGATTATTGCTGGTCATTATAGTTATCATTATCCTGTTTAATAAATTTGTAGATGGAAATATTCCGGAGGGGAATATCGAGAAAGGACCCATCATTACGAAAGAAGAGTTGAGTTTATCACTATTGAAAGATAAGCTCCTTGAAAAGTATGTAGGTATTGATATTAAAACATCTGCGGAAAAAGAATTGGTCATACAAATTGTGGGGGGAGAAGAGTATGTCCAATCAGTCAAAAAAGATATAGAATCCATTGTAAAAAATACGATAAAAACTTCTACATTAAAGGATTATCCAATTGTTTTTGAAAGATGGGAATTTACATCGTTAATCGACGGCAATAAAGCGATGGGGAATGACATTAATCTTTTAATGGAAGATATAATAAAAGGGTTACAGGCTTTTGATGTATATGAATATTTAATACTAGAGAATCGCACAACCTTTACTATTCAAACAACTATAAAAGGCGCCAATGATGAAGCACTTCAACTAGCTACTAAGATGGAAGATACCATAAAAAAAATCGTCCAAACGAATGTGACTCAAAATGATTCATATGTCATTCACATATTAAATGTGCAGCGAGAAAAAATAAATTGAAAAAAGCATCAAGAATATACTCTGGATGCCTTCCTTTGTGCTATGTAATTTCATAAAGTGAATCCAAATTATTGATTCATGGCAAATAAAGCTTGATAGAGTGTTGCCATGAGTGCAACAAAGTGCATGTCGTCAGCTTGGAAAAGCTTAAACATCAGTCCTGTCCGTATTAGTTCATTCTCTATAGGGCTTGCACTGGCAATTTTTTCATCATTACAATATAAAAAGGCTGTAGATGTAAAATCCTTCTCAAAACGAAATGCCAAATTGTCCATTGTAAAGCTGTAGGAGGATTCTAATAATTGAACTGTTTTTCGAAGAATAGGTATAGTACTACCATCAGGCATGATGAGCTGATGACTGACCCCCTTTGTTAAAAGAGTAGATTGTACTTGAAAAAGCGGGTCACCTAAAGGTGTTCGAGTCTCATAACGATAGGGTAAAGATTGCTGTGTTGCGACTAACAGTACCGCATTTAAAACTTTCCCAGTAGAGGAACGTTCTACTTTTTTAAGCATACAAACTGTTTCGTTGTTTTCGTTCACGATAGGAGACCCGGTAGAACTTTTGAATGCTTTTGGATAAGTAAGTGTAAATGTTGCCATAAAGAAACCTCCATTCATTATCTATACGAGTCTGTCATCAATGAGGTTTCACAAAATTAAAGGAGGAGGAAAGTTTTGAGCTATCGTATTAAAACAATCACACAAGAACAAGCAGAAGATATTGCATATAACTGGCATTATGAAGGCGACTATTCCTTTTATGATATGGAAACCGATCAGGAGGATTTACAAGCATTTCTCAATCCGAAAATAAGAGGGGATTCCATTTTTGCTGTGACCAAAAACTATGAATTAGTTGCTTTTTTTAGCATCACGACTGTTGCTGAACGAACAATGGAGATTGGTTTAGGAATGAAACCTAGCCTTACAGGAAAAGGATTAGGCTTTGATTTTCTAAAAAATGCCATCAATTTTGTTATGATATACTATCCATGCGAAAAGATCACTTTATCTGTTGCCACATTTAATCTACGAGCAATCAAGCTATATCGCAAGGTAGGATTTAAAGACACCCATACTTATATGCAGGCAACAAATGGTGGTGTCTATGAATTTTTAAAAATGGACTATACAAAAGGCTACTGAAAAGAGACAAGAATCTCGCTTTCAGTAGCCTTTCTATCTATCTATTTATGGTTGTGTAATTTGTCCTGAAAGAGCACGTTTTTCCTGCTCTGTATCAAATTCTTTCTCCATTTTTGAAACGACCACTGTTGCCACACCATTACCAATAAGGTTTGTAACCGCACGAGCTTCTGACATGAAACGGTCAACCCCAATTAGTAATGCAATCCCTTCTACTGGAATCATCGGAAATGCTGCTAATGTCGCAGCAAGTGTAATAAAACCAGAGCCTGTTACGCCTGCAGCACCTTTAGAAGTAAGCATTAAAATGGCCAGTAATGTAATTTGATGCCAGATATCTAAATCAACCCCGTAAGCTTGTGCAATAAATATGGCAGCCATCGATAAGTATATGGATGTTCCATCTAAGTTAAACGAATAACCTGTTGGTATAACTAGCCCCACTACTTGCTTAGAACAGCCATAATTTTCTAATTTACGCATCATGGAAGGTAAGGCTGATTCGGATGAAGATGTACCAATAACGATAAAAATTTCATCTTTAATGTATTTAATAAATTTGAAAATACTAAAACCGAAGTAACGTGTAATCAATCCGATAATCACAACGATAAAAATAAACATCGTGATATAGACGGATAGCATTAAAAATCCTAAGTTGCCAAGAGATTTAAGTCCAAAGTTACCGATTGTATAACTCATGGCACCAAATGCACCAATAGGCGAAATTTTCATTACCATGTTAACGATTTTAAAGAAGATATCAGCAACTTGTTCAAAAAATTTAATAACTGGTTTAGCAGGTTCCCCAATCGCCGCCGCTGCTAAACCAAATAATACTGCTGAAAATAAGACAGGTAATAATTCACCATTTGCAAGAGCTCCTACTACATTATCAGGGATAATTTGCATAATAAATGCACCCAAGCCGTGTTCTGCCGCAGCAGCATCTGTATATTGAGAGACATCTGCCCCATTGGCAGCATCTGTATTAAAGCCTTTACCTGGCTGCACAATATTGACAACAATAAGGCCGATTGCCAAGGCAAATGTTGAGACAATTTCAAAATATAGTAAAGCTTTTCCCCCAATTTTCCCAACCTTTTTGACATCACCCATACTACCAATACCAATCACAACCGTTAAAAAGATAATCGGTGCAATTAACATTTTAATTAGTTTGATAAATATATCCGCTAATATTTTTAGTTTTGCCCCAAACTCTGGGAATATTGCACCTACTATGATTCCTAGTACAATAGCAATCAATACTTGTACTGTTAAGTTTTTAAAATTTATACGCATATAGTTCTCCCCCTACAACATCTATGAATATTGTGTGAACGCTTTCATGTGGATATCATAGCTGAAATTTTCCGACAATAGATTTTATGACCGTAATGGTTCTATTGTTCATTTTGTTCATTTTTCAGTGAGGGGAATGACAAATGCAGTAATAGCAATGGTTTTATGCTGTTTTATAGTAGTTTTACCTTTTTGAAATCTATTATAATACAAGAGAAAAGATCCCTACGATGTGTAAGGATCTATCATTAATGACCAAAAGTATTAGGGTGCAACAATTTTTTCAATCTCTGTTAAGATAGCATCTTTTTGTATTTGAGTCTTATAAAAATCATAGACAGGCGCGAGCTGCTCTTTAAAGCGCTGTCTTTCATGAGGACTCATTGTATAAACATCAAAATCATCTTGCTGTTTAAGCTTTAGCATATCTTGTTCATTCATATGGGCAGCCTGTTCAAATTGCCAATCCGTTGTTTCCTTCATAGCCGCCAACAATTGATGCTGAATTTTTACAGGTAAGGAATCCCAAAAACTTTCATTCATTAATACCGCATATCCTAAAATCCCATGTTGTGTGATCGTCATGTGTTTTTGTACTTTGTAGAAACCTTTAGAGTAGATATTAGAGGCTGTATTTTCCTGTGCATCAATCGCGTGTTTCTCTAAGTCTGTGAAAACCTCGCTGAAAGAAATCGGGATAGGTGTTGCATTCAAAACTTCAAATTGCTTTTCCAATGTTTTACTCGGCATTGTGCGAACACGTAAACCCTGTAAATCTTCAAATGTATGAATGGGATGATCGACAGAGGTTAGGTGCTTAAAACCGTTGTACCAAAAGCCGAGTCCCTTAATATGAACTGGTTCTAGCTCATTTAATAATTGTTCACCAATTGTACCTGTCAGAACTTCTTGTACTTCTTCATCTGTATTAAACAGGTAGGGTAAATCAAGAACTTGCCAATTTGGAACATAAGTTGTCATCTTAGAAAAGGTAGGGATAATCATTTCTACGTCTCCCTTTTGTAAAGCTTGAAACTCATTTTCATCATTGAATAATGAGGAATTGGAGTAAACATGCACTTTGACTTTCCCTTTCGTTTTTTCTTCTACTAATTCAGCAAATTTATTGGCAGCCTGTCCTTTTGGTGTATTTTCAGCTACTACATGACTTAAATGAATGGTAATTTGTGTGTCTAATCCCTTTTGCTCATCATCATAAGGGAGCGGCTTGGCGAAAAGTAAGCCTTGTTGAACACTGATGGTGATCACTAAAATTAAGACAGTTACAATCGTTCCTATAATAAATTTTTTCATTGATTACACCCAATTAATTCGTATTTTCTATTGTTTTTGTTATTCTAACATATGGAGTAAGCTAAAATATAGTAGGAGGGAGGCGGTCATCTTGAAATTCCAGAAGTTATCGATGCAAAGAAAAATTATGTCGCTGACTTTTTTTATTCTAATGCTTTCCTTTAGTATTGGTGGTACTTTTTTATTGGGATTTGTGATGAATGAACAAAAAACAAAACTTAGTGATCAAGCATTACTAGTAGCCAAAACAGTCTCACAGCTTCCCGAAATAAAAACCTATATTGCCCATGAAAACATGGAAGAGGCAATACAACATATTAACCCTGTAGTGGAAGAAATCCGCGATATAAATGGTGCCCAATATATTGTGGTTCTAGATATGCAAAGACGGAAATATTCTCATCCGAATAGAGAGGAACTTGGGGGCATTTCGCAATCTGTTGATTTAAACGCCGCTTTTTCCGAACATTATTATACGTCAATCGCGCATGGGGAGCATGGCAACATGGTTCGCGCTTTTGTACCAGTTATGAACAATCAAGGACAGCAGATAGGTGTTACGGTAGTTGGATATAGTGTTCTGACGGTAGTGGAATTACTGCAATCGATGCAAACAGAGCTCGTCATTACCTTAGGATTATCATTAATCTTTAGTGTATGGGGTGCGCGAACATTAGGGTTACATATGAAAAAGCAAATGTTTGGATTAGAGCCCCATGAAATTGCCAAAATGTATGTAGAACGTACGGAAACCTTTAATGCGATGCATGAAGGTATCATTGCCATCGATAATGATTTGACCATTACGATTTTCAATGAAAAAGCCTGTGAAATACTTGGGGTTCACGAAAAACCATCTAGATTGATCGGTCAGAAAATTTTTCATGTCTTGCCGGATACAAGACTACCCGAAATTTTGGAGCTTGATCAACCACTATTTAATCGTGAGCTATATATTAATGATCATAGTATTATGAGTAATCGCATTCCCATACAGGTCAATGGAGAAACCGTTGGAGCAGTGGCCATGTTTAAAGATCGTACAGAAGTGAAAAAGCTTGCTGAAGAACTAACAGGAGTAAGAGCATTTGTCCAAGCTCTTCGTGTGCAAACACATGAGCATAAAAATAAATTGCATACGATAGCCGGACTTTTACAGCTTGGCCATCATGATCAGGCATTATCCTACTTGACGCAGGTGAAGGAAGAACACGATGAGATTACCAACTTTTTAAATGAGCGTATTAAGAATGAAAATATTTCAGGACTATTACTTAGTAAAATTTCCTATGCCAAAGAACAAGGAATCCGACTGGAAATTGACCGTGAGAGCCGTTTAACATCCTTTCCACCTAATTTAGATCATCATGATTTCGTTATTCTATTTGGTAATTTAATTGAAAATGCCTTTGATGCATTAAGGGATACACAGGGGAAGGAAAAGGTGATTCATGTTTCTGTGGATGAAGATGAGGATGTTCTAGCCATCCTTGTAACGGATAACGGTGTTGGCATGACAGATGAGATCAAGTATCATATTTTTGACAATGGCTATTCAACAAAAGAGAAAAACTATAGAGGAATAGGGCTATTTTTAATAAAAGAGATTGTTGAAAAAGGACAAGGTGACATTGAAGTCATCAGCGAACCAAATAAAGGGACTAGTTTTTTATTAACTTTTTACTATTCTTAAGTATTGAAATGGAGGGCTGATAGTGGCACAAATAAAGGTATTATTAATTGAAGATGATCCAATGGTACGTGAGGTCAATCGACAATTTATTGAAAAGGTAGAGCATTTTCAAGTGATTGGACAAGCATCAAATGGTTTAGATGGGGTTATGCAAATTCGCCAACATCAGCCTGATTTAGTATTTATGGACATTTTTATGCCAGAGCAAGATGGCATTACGAGTTTACGTAAAATACGCGAGCTGGATTTACCAGTAGATGTCATCACTGTAACGGCTGCAAATGATATGGACACAGTGAAGCAGGTACTACATCTAGGTGTCTTTGATTATATTATGAAGCCATTTTCGTTTGAACGTGTCAAAGGGACACTTGAAAATTATTTGCGTTTTAAAAAGCAAACACAAACGGAACGCGAGCTCACTCAAGGCGAATTGGATCAATTATTTCATTACCGTGATGGACAAAGTCAATTGGAGCCATCAGCCTTGTTACAAACAGAAAAAAATCTTCCGAAAGGTTTTAACCGCACAACGCTTGAAAAGGTGGTGCACTTTTTGCAATCAGTAGATGGTGCATCGGCAGAAGAAGTAGCGAGTGGAATCGGCATTGCTCGTGTCACAGCCAGAAGATATTTAGATTATTTAGAGAAACAAGAAGAAATTACCATGGATGTCCATTATGGTGGGATTGGTCGTCCGATAAACTACTATTTTAGTAAATAAAGAAAATCCTGATTGTCATAATGGCAACCAGGATTTTCTTTATAATAATCAATTAGGCATAATTTTATCGACTGGTGTAGGTGTTTTAATCTTCGGTAAAATTTTATCTATTGTCACTGTACGCTTGATAACGTGTGTAGATATATCATTTTCATCAAATTGATCCAGGAAGGAAATAACCTCTTTGACAATCGGTGTTGGTGTTGAAGCACCTGCAGTAACAGCAACTTTATTAATACCTTTTAACCAATCTATTTTAAGCTCTGAAACGTCCGCAATACGATAGGAAGGTGTTCCAGCGATTTCAACAGAAACTTGCGTTAAACGATTGGAGTTATTCGATTTAGGGTCGCCTACAACTATCAATAGATCCGCTTCTCCTGCCTGCTGAGCGACAGCTTCTTGACGGACTTGTGTAGCTAAACAAATCTCTTTGTGTACCTCAATATGAGGGAACTTTTCTTTTAAACTATCCATTAAATGGGCGACATCCCATTGGCTCATTGTCGTTTGATTTGTGACAAGTAATTTATCATTCGTTAAGTTTAACGCATCAATATCATTGGAAGACTGTACTAAATGGACATGATCAGGCGCAACGCCAATGGCACCCTCAGGTTCAGGATGTCCTTTTTTTCCAATATAAATAATATCATAGCCTTCTGCAGATTTTTCACGAATTAAATCGTGGGTAACTGTTACATCAGGACATGTAGCATCAATGGACACTAGGCCTTTTCGCTTCGCAATTTCACGAATTTCAGGGGAAACACCATGTGCTGTGAAAATCACAGTACCAGATTCAACTTGTTCAATAATTTCTAAGCGATTATCGCCGTCTAAAGTGATGATACCATCTTCTTCGAACGCGTCTGTGACATGTTTATTATGCACAATCATCCCTAGAATGTAGATAGGTCTTGGTAATGTTTTATCAAGTGCGGCGTTTCGTGCGATTACCATCGCATCAACAACACCGTAGCAATAGCCACGTGGATTAATTTTTAATACTTGCATGGTTGTGACTCCTTTCAAGCTTACCTACCTACATTATAACGGACAGGGACGGCGAATACAAAGAAACGTTCATTTACATAGGTGGCTGGAAAATACGTGGTTTAGATGGAAGTGGTTCAGGAGGCGAAAATGATGCACTTTGCCTTGCCGATCGATTACTTCCTGTAGCAGATTTACTTTCACTTCCTGTACGATTAGTGGCAGCTGCCCCACCTCCAGTTGAAGGAAGTCCTTGGAATCCTTTATATAATTTTAATAAGGACGGTATATTTTTAACCATTGGCATCGCTTGTTGGATATAAGGAGTATAAGTTTTGGCGGAATTGAATAAGCTGTTTGCTTGTTGTAAAAATGACCCGATTTTAGACGGTTCTTGCACAGGTGGCATCGGCATTTGTCCTCCAAAGGTACCTATTCCATTTGCCATTGGAAAGCCGCCTGGAATTCGTGGTTGAGCAGGGAAGCCTCCAGGCGGGAAAAAGGACTGCGGTGACATCTGTGGTGGTGTTGGCATGGGCATTCTCATGCCACCGGGATACATAGGGTATGGATAAGGTTGTCGAAATACCATAATGATCTCCTTTCTACTTGTTTTTCATTGATGACATACCTGATTATAGCTATGATATGCAGAGGCTAATGGGAGGGTGCGATAAAGATAAATAAAACGAAAAGTATGTATGAGGCTAATTTATGAATGAAAGAGCAGAAGTGGAAATAAACCTTCTGCTACTATCATCTTTAACTTATTCATCATCATGATAGCGAAGCATTCGATAGCCGATCCGCACATGTGTCTGAATGAGTTTAGGTTGTGCGGGGTTATCTTCTATTTTTTTTCGAAGTGTAGCCATAAACACTCGTAAACTTGGAATATCAGATTGAAGAGCGTTATGCCAGATTTCTTTTAAAATAAAATTATGAGTTAAAACTTTCCCAACATGCTTGGATAAAATAACTAAAAGTTTATATTCAATCGGAGTCACATGTATTTCTTTTCCATTCACTAATACTGTATTATCAACATAATTAATTTGAAGATAACCATTTGTGAAAGTTGAATTTTCTTGTTCTGGTGGATGTTCATAGGACATTCTTCTTAATGCAACACGAATTCGTGCTAATAATTCCTCCACACTAAATGGCTTAGTTACATAATCATCTGCACCTGCATCCAAAGCATTAATTTTATCATATTCTTCCCCACGCGCACTGACTACAATAATGGGCGTTTGGGTCCAACTTCTAATTTTTGTAATAAGCTCTACGCCATCTATGTCTGGTAGTCCTAAATCCAAAATAAAAACATCTGGTTTCAAGGTAATAGCCTTTTGAAGTGCACTACTACCATCTTGTGCAATATCGAATTCATAATGTTGGGTAGCTAATGTCATTTTAATTAAATTGGCAATGGCCACATCATCTTCTACTACTAGAATTCGTTTACTCATCAAATATCATTACTCCTTTTTCAGTGAAAAGTTAAAAATTGTTCCTTGAGGTTTATTATCTGAAACGGTTATGTTACTACCATGTAATGTTAAAATTGTTTGACAAAGTGCTAAACCTAAGCCCAGACCTCGTCTACTATCACTGCGTTGTATTTTTCCAGTTGTAAACGGCTCAAACAAGCTATTTTTTAGAGTATCATCGATTCCTGGGCCATTATCCGAAATACTAAAGTTTACCAATCCATCGCATTCCTTCACCGAGATAGTAATGTCACTACCTGGGGGGGTGTAAGTCAATGCATTATCGATGATATTAATGAAAACCTGTATGATTAGTCTAGCATCCATTGGAACAAATACAAATTCTGGTTCAATTTGATAGGATATTTTATGCGTATTATTTTGACGAACAACATGGGAAAGAGCCTCTTGAATAATATCTTCTATTAATTCCATCTGCATTTCTAAAGCAAATTGCCCATCCTCAAGCTTAGAAACAGCTAATAAATTTTCAACCATTTGTACAAGCCATTTCGAATTGTTAAAAATATCTTCATATAATTGATTCTTTTCACTATCGGGTATTAATGGTGCATTGTTAAGTAAAATATCCGCATTTCCAGAAATAGCAGTGAGCGGTGTTCGAAGGTCGTGGGAGATTGCACGTAAAAGGTTAGCTCGCATCTGTTCCATTTCAGCTTCTCGCGCTACTTCTTCATTGAGTTTCTGTAAATACCATTTATCCAGTGCGAATGAAAAATCATTGATGATGGCGTGCAAAATATTGCGTTCAAATGCAGGTAATGGTGATAATTTAGACAGCGCAATGCCAATAACCCCTTGAACATTACCATTGGAAATAATCGGTGTATAGTAAGCGTTCGCTTCAGGAAATATATCCGTGGATACACCGGCTACATGTTTATTATTCGTAACCCAACTCACAACACCATGCTCGTTCGGATTATCGAAAAGAGTAGCTATTTTTTGATTTTCAATAGTAGATATTTTCTCTGTACGAAAAAAAGTAGATTTCCTAATTACCTGATTTTCTATTTCAAAAAATTGTACAGGTTTTTCTACTAATTTAACAATTTGAGACATGCCTTCTGTAATAATTCCTTCTATAGACTTCGCGTGTTGGAGTTTACGATTTGTTTCAAGGAGCACTTCCATTCGATAAGATTTACGTATGGCCATAATGGTTTGCTCCTTGATCTTCTTCGTTAAGCTACTTGTAATAATGCCTGAGAGAAACATGATAAAAAAAGTCATAGGATAGTCACGATGATAAGCATCAAATGAGAACCGTGGCTCTGTAAAAAAATAATTAAAAAGTAAGACAGCAACGATAGAACTAATAATGCTCATTATCCATCCTGATGACCAAATAGCAAGAACAAGGACACCTAGAATATAAATTGTTATGATGTTTGACTCACTAATCCCAATTGTATACAAATATAAGCCAACTATTGATAGTAAGCTAAATACGATAAACATTTTTAATAGATCAAGCCATTCAAATAATAGTTTATTTTTTATACTAGGAAAGTAGAATTGTTCATTTTCTTGATCTGGCACGATGTGTATAGATAAATTCGGCACGTAATCGTTAAGGCGATCACTAATTTTGGTGTTAGGTTGCCACCATTTTTTTCTCATACTCGTTCGACCGATGACAAGTTTAGTGACACCACTAATTTGAGCATAGTTGGCAAGGGCTGCAGCTACATCGTCTTCTTGCACTATGACAACATGGCCGCCAAGCTGTTCAACCAGTTTGATGTGCTGTTGTAATCGTTCTGAATTGGCATGATTCCTTTCATGCTCCTGCATGTTTTGAACATAAAGAGCGGTAAATTTTCCGTGTAATGCTTGTGCAAGTCTAGCAGTAGTTCTAATCACTTTAGCATTAGTAGGTGAACTACTTATTCCAACAAGTAAGTGTTCTTCGATTTGTACAGAATGTTTAACAGATTCGTTGCTGTTTAATTGTTTATAGTTGATTGTATCAGCTGTTCTTCGTAATGCGATTTCTCGTAGTGATACTAAATTTTGTTTACGGAAAAAAGAAAGCAGGGCTTTTTCTGCTTGTTGTTTTACATAAATTTTACCTTCTAGTAGGCGTTGAATTAACTCGTCAGGTTCAATATCGACAACTTTTATTTGTGCTGCTTGATCAATGAAATAATCAGGAATACGCTCTCGCACCTTAATCTCAGTGATTTCTTCCACTAAATCATGAAGACTTTCAATATGTTGAATATTTACAGTTGTAAAAACATGAATCCCCTTAGCAAGTAGTTCTTCAACATCTCCAAAACGTTTCTTATGCCGCATTGTTGGAACATTGGAATGTGCCAATTCATCGATAAGCACAATTTCTGGATTGCGCTGCAATACCGCATCAATATCTAATTCCTGAAAAACTTTCCCTTTATAGGTTATTTTTTTTGTAGGAATTTGCTCAAGCCCTTCTAGTAAAGCTAGCGTATCTGGACGAGGATGCGGTTCTACATAGCCAACTACCACATCTTTCCCTAGTTTTTGTGCCTGATGTGCCGCATCTAACATTGCGTAAGTTTTACCTACCCCAGCAGCATAGCCGAGAAAGATTTTTAATTTCCCTATGAATTGTTCCTCCTGTTGAAGCCTCGCTAGAAACATCTCTGGAGTTGGACGTGTATTTTCCATCCTCTTTCACCTCATTTGTATTATAGCGTTAACTCCCATTAAGAAAGTGTAAAGATTTTGCTTCTTTATCCTTTCTTAATAGAAAAAAAGATTTCCTAACACTACATTAATTTGAAAGTCAGTATGATGAGAGCAACCTTATGAAGGAGGGGTGTTACGATGATGGATTTTTTTGTGGTTGGCTTATTAATGATAAGCTTTGCGTGTGTTTGGGCGTTAACTGCATGGTGCTACAAACTAGTAGAAGAGTAACGAGGAGGATATCAAATTGTGGATTTTTATGGGAGTTGTACTAGTGTTCCTGTTCGGTTATCTAGGGCATGCATTACTTTATCCAGAAAATTATTAAAGGCAGGTAGGGGGATACACTATGTGGCAAATAGCCATCGTATTAATTATTTATTTACCGCTCGTTATCTTAACTGGTCATTATCTATATCGGGTAACGTTGCAACAAAAAACATGGCTAGATCCTTTATTAGATAAAGTCGACACAGTAATTTATAAAGTTTGTGGCATTAAACGAGTTGATATGACTGGCAAAGAATATGTACTTTCATTAATACTTTCAAATGCTTTTATGGTTTTTATGGGATATATAATATTACGCATTCAGGCTTTACTATTTTTAAATCCCAATAACATCAACAACATGGAGGAGACCCTGTCATTTAACACGATTATCTCTTTTATGACGAATACAAATCTGCAACATTATAGTGGTGAATCTGGACTCAGTTATCTATCGCAAATGCTCGTTATTATTTTTATGATGTTTACATCAGCAGCTACCGGCTATGCCGCTTGTATGGCATTTTGCCGTCGTCTCGTTGCTAAAACGGATACCATAGGGAATTTTTTTATCGATTTTGTTCGTGTTATTACTCGTATTTTAATGCCTTTTTCCATTGTTGTGGCTATTATTTTAGTATCTCAAGGATCACCACAAACTTTTAGTGCAAATAAAACAGTACAAACAATAGAGGGTAAATTACAAGACATAGCCATCGGTCCTATTGCTTCTCTTGAATCAATCAAACATATAGGTACAAATGGTGGCGGTTTTAACGGAGCAAATTCAACAACACCTTTTGAAAACCCAACTGTACTCTCAAATATAGTTGAGATGTTATCAATGATGTTACTACCTGGGGCATGTGTCGTCGCATTTAGTTTGATGGTTTCCCATAGAAAAAAGAAAGCTATTTTTGGAAAACAGGGGTTAGCTATTTTTACAGCAATGAGTATATTGTTCCTAGCGGGATTAGTGACTGTGTACATAGCAGAGAAGGCTGGTAATCCAATTATTAGTGAGCTCGGCATTACACAGGAGCTTGGGAGTATGGAAGGTAAAGAAATGCGTTTTGGGGTAGCCCAATCAGCATTATTTACGACCGTTACTACCGCATTTACCACTGGATCAATTAACAATATGCATGATACATTAACGCCACTCGGTGGTCTTGTACCTATGTTTAATATGATGCTAAATGTTGTGTTTGGAGGTAAAGGAGTCGGCCTGATGAACATGATGATGTATGTCCTACTGACAATTTTCATTGCTTGTTTAATGATTGGTCGATCTCCGCAGTTTTTAGGTAAAAAAATTGAAGAGAAAGAAATGAAATTAATTGCACTATGTATTCTGATTCACCCTGCTATTATTTTGCTATTTTCAGCACTTGCAGTGGCAACACCATCCGGAATAGCCGGAATAACGAATCCAGGTGCACATGGATTATCACAAGTTCTATATGAATTTGCCTCTGCCTCTGCCAACAACGGCTCTGGTTTCGAAGGATTGGCGGATAATTCAACATTTTGGAATGTCACAACAGGGCTTGCTATGTTCTTTGGTCGTTATTTAACAATTAGTATTCAATTAGCGATAGCTTCTTTACTTGCTAAAAAAGTCTGGCATAGCGATTCAGTAGGAACATTAAAAACGGATAATACTACTTTTACTTTGTTACTTGTTGCTATTGTTTTGATGATTGGTGCGCTTACATTTTTACCAGCTTTAGCACTTGGTCCAATTACAGAGCATTTACAACTTTATTCTTAATGAGGAGAGACACTTATGGAAACAGTAAGAAAGAGTTTTATGTCGGGTATCATGCTAAAAAGCGCTTCGATGGATGCCTTAAAAAAATTTAGTCCAATATACATGCTGAAAAATCCTGTTATGTTTGTCGTAGAGGTAGGATTTTTGTTGGTTTTACTATTAGTTCTTTTTCCAAATATGTTTGGTAATGAGGATGGAGAACAAGCACGCCGATTATATAATGGCATTGTTGCTACCATACTTTTTATAACAATTTTATTTGCAAATTTTGCAGAGTCGATTGCAGAAGGAAGAGGTAAAGCTCAGGTTCAAACATTAAAAAAAACAAAGACAGTGACACAGGCTCGTGTTTTGCTTAATGACGGTTCTGAAATCCTTCAACAGGCACATGAACTAAAAAAAGGAGATATCGTGTTAGTTCAAGCTGGAGAGGTAATTCCAAATGATGGGGAAGTCATTGATGGAATTGCTACTGTGGATGAATCGGCAATAACAGGTGAATCTGCCCCTGTTGTAAAAGAGCGAGGTGGAGATTTTTCATCAGTTACGGGTGGTACGACAGTGACAAGTGATTGGCTAATGATTGAAATCACCTCAATGCCTGGTGAGTCATTTCTAGATAAAATGATAACGCTTATTGAAGGAGCCAGTCGAAAAAAAACACCAAATGAGATAGCACTCAATACACTTCTAGTAAGTTTAACGATTATCTTCTTATTAGTTGTGGTGTCACTTTATCCAATGACAATGTATTTAAATGTGTCAATTTCCATTGCAACATTAATCGCCCTAACGGTTTGTTTAATTCCTACAACGATTGGTGGTTTATTGTCGGCGATCGGTATTGCAGGAATGGATAGAGTAACACAATTTAATGTTATTGCGATGTCTGGAAGAGCCGTTGAGGCGTGTGGAGATGTGGATACATTAATCTTAGATAAAACAGGAACAATCACTTATGGCAATCGTATGGCGGCTGAATTTCTACCAGTAAAAGGGGTGAAAAGTAAAGATTTAATTCAAGCTGCATGGCTTAGTTCTCTAACAGACGATACTCCAGAGGGAAAATCTATCTTATCATTGGCTTGCGAATTAGGGGTGAATACTGACGGCGAAGAGAACATTATCAAGTCAAGTGAGCATATTCCTTTTACGGCACAGACACGAATGAGTGGTTTAGATAAAGTCGATGGCACAAAAGTTCGAAAGGGAGCCTATGATACGATAAAAAAAGAGTGCATGGAGGCAGGTCATAGCATTCCTGCAAATTTGGAACAGTTGGTTCAACAAGTATCTTCTGTTGGTGGTACGCCACTTATAGTGTCGGTAAACGATAAAATTTTGGGTGTTATTTATTTGAAGGATGTCGTCAAAGCTGGACTCAAGGAACGCTTTGATCAGCTTCGTGCAATGGGCATTAAAACGATTATGTGCACAGGAGATAACCCTCTAACTGCAGCTGCTATCGCAAAGGAAGCTGGAGTAGATAGCTTTATTGCAGAAAGTAAGCCAGAAGACAAAATTCAAGTTATTAAAGACGAGCAGGCACTAGGTAAAGTTGTAGCTATGACTGGTGACGGTACGAATGATGCGCCAGCACTAGCACAGGCGAATGTAGGGCTGGCGATGAATTCTGGAACGAATGCAGCAAAGGAAGCTGCTAATATGGTTGATTTAGATTCAAATCCAACTAAAATTATTGAAGTTGTAGAAATTGGGAAGCAATTGCTGATGACTCGCGGTGCCTTAACCACATTTAGTATTGCAAACGATATCGCAAAATATTTTGCCATTATTCCAGCTATGTTAATGGTTGCTGTACCTGAGATGAGAGCGTTAAATATTATGAATCTCAATTCCCCTACAAGTGCGATTATTTCTGCTTTAATTTTTAATGCAATAATTATTCCATTGCTAATTCCAATTGCAATGAGAGGCGTTAAGTATAAGCCAATGAGTGCCGCAAAATTATTAAATAAAAACTTACTTGTATATGGGATAGGGGGAGTTATAGCCCCGTTTATTGGCATTAAGATAATTGATTTACTAGTAGGGCCACTATTTCGTACGGTTGGTTTATAGGGAGGTAGCTACATGCGAAAATTTTTTGAGAATTCAAAGCAGGCATTACTTATCACAATAACAATGTTCATTTTATGTGGTTTTATATACCCGTTTGCAGTGACAGCATTAGCCCAAGGGTTGTATCATCACAAAGCAAATGGCAGTTTAATAGAAATGGACGGTGAAGCTGTTGGTTCTGAATTAATCGGTCAAGCTTTTACCGCTCCAGAATATTTCTGGGGGCGTGTTTCATCTGTTAACTATAATGTTTATACGAGAGAGGATACGATACCTAATGACAACGGTCAAGTGAACTACAATGGTGTTAGCTCAGGAACGTTTAACTATGCATCAACCAACCCAGAATTGAAGAAACGGATTGAAGCGGATATCGAGAAGTTTTTGCTTGCAAACCCATCAGTAAAACGGCAAGATATACCTTCTGATTTAATGACTGCTTCAGGTTCAGGGTTGGATCCACATATTAGTATGAAGGCGGCAGAAATACAAGTTGAACGAATTGCCCAAGCAAGTGGGCTCCCGAAGGAAGAGATTAATAAAATTATAGAGGCAAATTTGGAAAAACGTACATTAGGGATTTTTGGAGAACGTAAGGTGAACTTCCTGATGGCGAATTTAGAAATTATGAAAAAAATGGATAGAAAAAGGGATTAACTAAATCAAAGACAGGTAGAAAAAGCTTCTCTACCTGTCTCTATATAAATTATGCTTGTGAATTTACAAGGATTTTAATATGGTTTCTCTCTTTCATTAGTGCCTCGAAGCCTTCTGTTACAACTTCATCAAGTGCAATGCGTTTCGTCACAAGTTTTTCAGCAGGGAAGTAGCCTTGTTTCATTAATTCCATAACTGCTGGGAAAATATCGCGATAAGCAATGATACCTTTAACAGAACGCTCTGTTAGTACGATGTTGTTAGGCAGAATAGAAGCATCAGTTTCCCAAATAGAAACAATAATTGTTTCACCTTCAAATGTTGTTGAATCAATAGCTTGCTGTAATACTACTGGAACACCTGTTACTTCAAATGCAACATCTACGCCACCATTCGTTAATTCATGTAGACGAGCAACTGCATCCTCTTCTTTAGGATTAATAACTGCTGTTGCACCAAGCTCTAATGCTTTAGCGGCACGCTCTGCTGAAAGCTCAACAGCATAGATTTCGGATGCGCCAGCTGCACGTAACGCTTCAATAACAAGAAGCCCAATTGGACCTGTCCCAAAGACAGCTGCTTTGTCGCCTGCTTTTAATTTACTTTGGCGTACTGCGTGTAGAGCCACGGCTGCTGGTTCGACCAGTGCTCCCTGTTCGAAGGAAAGTCCTTCTGGCATTTTGTGCACTAATTTTTCGTCTACCATTGTATATTCAGAGAATCCTCCGCCACCGCCTGAAAGACCATGGAAACCTAAATGCTTACAAATATTATATTTACCTTTTTTACAGGCAGCACATTCGCCACAGGCTAGAATCGGTTCAACTACGACAGGATCTCCCACTTTTACTGATGTTACACCATCGCCAATATCAACTACTTCGCCTGAGAATTCATGTCCCATAACAATTGGCGCGATATCTTTACTTACATAGTGAGGTTGCTCCACAGGAATAAAGATTGGGCCAGCTGCGTATTCATGTAAATCACTACCACAAATTCCTGTCCAATGTACTTTAATTTTTACTTTTCCAGGTGCAACGACTGGTTCATCAATATTTTCTACACGGATGTCTTTTGCTTTATACCATCTTGCTGCTTTCATCATCTATCAACCTCCTATAATATCTTACAGCTCCATCATAACATGTGGGAATATTGCTAATCATTAGCTCCCTATAAATTGACATAAAATTTACATATACCCAGCTTTTTTGAGTATTGATACAGCGCTTTTTTGATTGCATATTCTCCATATTTCAAGTACCTTTGATAAGGGCTTTATTACGGTGATCATAAAACGATAAAATTATGTTTATGCTTGTAAGAATAGGATGTAAATATACCTTAAAGTTCGAATCATGGTACAATGAAAAAGATGTTAGGAGGAACGAATGATGTCAAAATATACTGATTATAATTTTCAGCCATTTTTGCAGGACGCCATTGCAGAACTTGGCTTTACAGAACCGACACCAATTCAAAAAGAAATTATTCCATTATTACTAAAAGGGAAGAGTGCCATTGGACAGGCACATACAGGAACAGGGAAAACACATAGTTTTTTAATTCCGATTGTTCAACGTATTGATGTAGAGAAACAGGAAGTACAGGCCGTTATTACTTCTCCTACACGTGAGCTTGCACAGCAAATTTTTGATGCATTGAATCAGTTAATAGAAGGAACAGCTATTCAGGCAAAACTATTTATTGGGGGTACGGACAAACAACGCTCTATTGATAAGTTAAAAACGCAACCTCAAATTGTTGTTGGAACACCTGGACGTATTCGTGATCTTGTTTCAGCACAAGCGTTATTTGTGCATACGGCACCAATTCTAGTTGTCGATGAAGCGGATTTAGCTTTCGATATGGGCTTTATTGAGGAAATTGATGGATTTGCTTCTCAAATGCCAGAGAAACTTGAAATGTTCGTATTCTCAGCAACAATCCCAGAAAAGCTTCAGCCTTTCTTAAAAAAATATATGGACGCACCTGTGCATGTTCATATGAACGATAAACGACCAGTGGCAGAGGGCATTGATTTTATGCTTGTACCGGTTCGTTCTAAATCACGTAATAAACGTTTATTAGAAGTCATCGAAGGCATCAATCCATTTTTGGCTGTTATTTTTACTAACACACGTAAAACGGCTGAGCATGTTGCTGGTTATTTAAATGAGCATGGTATCCGTTGTGGACAAATTCATGGTGATTTAAGCCCACGTGATCGTAAGAAAATGATGAAGCAAATACGCGATCTCGAATATCAATATATTGTTGCTACAGATTTAGCGGCACGTGGTATCGATATTCAAGGAATTTCTCATGTCATTAACTACGAAATTCCAGAGGACTTAGAATTCTTTATTCACCGTGTTGGACGTACCGCTCGTGCAGGTAATAAAGGAACAGCTATTACATTATTTGAACCATCTGAAGAGGATGCAGTAGTACGTGTGGAAAAAATGGGAATTCCATTTGTACAAATGGACGTTAAAGATGGAGAATGGTCCGAGTTAAAAGAGCGTCATGCTCGTAAAAATCGTGTTAAACAAGAGAATGAGATCGATGTGAAAGCGAAATCGCTGGTGCGTAAACCTAAAAAGGTTAAACCAGGCTATAAGCGTAATATGAAATGGGAAATGGAAAAAATTAAAAAACGTGAACGTCGCTTAAAAGCGAGAGGTAAAAAATAGGGGGGCTTTTTACATGCTACTTGGCTCACATGTTTCTATGAGTGGGAAAGAAATGCTACTTGGCTCTAGTAAAGAGGCACTATCATACGGAGCAAATACATTTATGATCTATACAGGAGCGCCGCAGAACACACGTCGGAAAGCGATTGCTGATCTGAACATTATGAATGGACTCCTTCATATGAAAGAGCATGGCATGACAAATATTGTTGTTCATGCTCCTTATATTATCAATATTGCCAATACGGAAAAACCAGAAACTTTCCGTCTTGGAGTAGATTTTTTACAATCAGAAATTGAACGTACAGCGGCATTAGAGGCAGCACAAATTGTCTTGCATCCTGGTGCGCATGTGGGTGCTGGTGCAGATGCGGGAATTGCCAAAATTATTGAAGGCTTAAATGAAGTATTGTCGCAAGATTATCCCGTCCAAATTGCATTAGAAACAATGGCAGGGAAGGGAACGGAATGTGGCCGTTCCTTTGAAGAGCTAGCTAAAATCATAGACGGTGTAACTCATAACGAACGTCTCTCTGTATGCTTTGATACATGTCATACACATGATGCTGGCTATAACATTGTGGAGGATTTCGATGGAGTTTTAAACGAATTTGATAAATTAATAGGTGTTGATCGCATCAAAGTTCTGCATATTAATGATTCTAAAAATGTGCGAGGCGCTAGTAAAGACCGTCACGAAAATATTGGTTTTGGTCATATTGGTTTCGATGCCTTAAACTATGTGGTCCACCATCCACAATTAATGGATATTCCTAAAATTTTAGAAACGCCATTCGTGCCATTGACTAGTGATGCCAAATCAAAATCAGCTCCATACAAAGCTGAGATTGAAATGCTACGAAACAGTACATTTAAGCCTGAGCTTATCGAGGCTTTAAGAGGTTAACAAAAAAGCTCAACATCCGGTTACAGTGGATGTTGAGCTTTATTTCGTTATTTTGTAAAAAGTGCGATTAGTTGACGAGAACGCTTTCTTCCTAAAACAGCCTCCACTTCTACTAAAATATCTTTAGGAATGCCTAAAAAGAGCCAAGAAAATGAGAATTGCTCCAAATAAGGTCGAAGTTTTTTTACTTCAGAAGTTGTAATGTCAAACCCCTCTTCACGAGCAATCGCGACAATTTCCTTATCTGTGCTTTGTGCTAATTGCTGTAAAAATTGAATACTCAAAGTCAATCCTCCTTTATGATAATCGTTCATAAAATGAATAAAACGATCGCTATTAGCTAATTCAAAAAGTAGACATCTTCTTTTCTTTACAAAAACTGCACTTTCCTTTATACTTACAACTTGTAAATCGTAATGATTTTGAATTAGAAAGAAGCGATCATGCATGAAAACAACATTAATTGACATTGAAAATGTATCATTTCAATACGACTATACACAGGTATTAAAAAATATTTCCTTTCGTGTAGAAGAGGGCGATTTTTTAGCCCTACTCGGTCCAAATGGTTCGGGTAAATCAACCTTATTAAAAATTCTATTAGGTTTATTGAAGCCACTATCAGGAGAAATAAAGCTTTTTGGTGAGCCAAGCGCAACCTTTAAGCATCGAGAATGGATTGGGTATGTTTCGCAAAAATCCAATGCCTTTAATTCCGGATTTCCAGCAACTGTGCAAGAGGTCGTAAAAAGTGGATTAACGAAAAAATTAGGGCTCTTTAAAAGACCTGGGCGAGAGGCTAAAGGAAAGGTCCAAGAAGCATTAAAGGCAGTTGGCATGGATGCTTTTGAGAATCGAAATATTGGTGAACTATCTGGCGGACAACAACAACGAGTTTTTATTGCGAGAGCTTTAGTTAGTGATCCAAAATTACTTATTTTAGATGAACCTACTGTTGGTATTGATCACGAGAACGTGCAGTCATTTTATGATATGCTGGTGAAATTAAATCGGGAACAGGGAATTACAATGATTCTTGTCACACACGATGTCGATACCGTATCTAATCGCATCAGTCATGTGGCCTGTTTAAATCAAACAATTCACTTCCATGGTTACAAAAATGAATTTGATAATATTTCTCAGAATGCACTAGATGGTTGGTATGGTCATTCTGTAAGAAAGATTCATTAAAGGAGAAGGCACAATGATTGAAGCAATTTTACATTATGAATTTTTACAAAATGCCTTTTTCTCTGGATTATTAATAGGCATACTTGCCCCATTATTAGGCGTGTTTATTGTTGTACGAAGGTTATCACTAATTGCGGATGCTTTGTCACATGTTACACTTGCCGGAATAGCAGGGAGCTTATATATCAGCCAGTCTGTGACAGCCTTAGCTTTGCTCAACCCTATTTATCTAGGAATTCTAGCATCTGTTAGTGGTTCTATATTAATTGAGCGTCTAAGACGTTTATATAAGCACTATGAGGAGTTAGCCATTCCAATCATTATGTCGGGTGGCATAGGCATAAGTGCTATCTTTATATCGCTTGCCAGTGGCTTTAGCACAGATTTAATGAGCTATCTGTTTGGCTCAGTATCGGCTGTATCACGCCAAGACCTATGGGTAGTGATTGGAATTGCCGCAGTGGTTATTCTCTTTTTGTTTTTATTTTTTAAGGAACTGTTTGTTTTATCCTTTGATGAGGAATATGCAAAGGCTAGTGGGCTTCCAGCCCGTTGGGTGCATCTTTTATTTATGATTGTGACAGCCCTTGTCATTGCCGCAAGTATGCGCATTGTAGGTATTTTACTTGTATCATCATTGATGACATTACCTGTTGCAGCAGCAATGCGATTGGCAAAAGGCTTTAAACAAACCATCATTTATGCCATCGTTTTTGGAGAAACGGCTGTATTAATCGGACTTATCAGTGCATTTTATTTGAATTTAGCGCCAGGAGGTACGATTGTTGTCACTTCGATTTTGATTTTGCTACTTGTGATTCTAGGAAAGAAAGTAGCATTTAAAATGGCTGCGAAGCAGGGGGAGGTAGCATAATGAATGTTTCAAGAGCGTGGGAAATTTTAAAAGAAAATGGCTTTAAAAAAACAGATAAACGGGAGTTAATATTAGATATGTTTGCTGCAACCGATAAATATCTAACAGCTCGTGATTTATTGGTTGTTTTAAAAAAAGATTTTCCTGGAATGAGTTTTGATACCATTTATCGTAACCTTGCTACATTTGTGAAGCTGGGGATTTTAGAGGAAACAGAGCTATCAGGGGAACGTAATTTCAGAATGCACTGTGAATCCGCACATCATCACCATCATTTCATCTGTATGGATTGCGGAAATGTTAAAGAGCTCAATCTTTGTCCAATGGAAATGCTAGGAGAAAAACTACCTGACTATGAAATTGAAAATCATAAGTTTGAAATATACGGTAAATGCCCAGATTGTAAGCATGAAACTCTGTCACATTAAAAAATGGACAGAGTTTTTTTATGTAAAAGAGGGTTGCTCCCTACAAGGATTACCCTCTCTATTTATTAAGCTACTGCTGCTCTACGAATCGCAACAATATTATTACAATCTACAATTAAAGGTGAAGTAGCCGCACCTGGCTCAAGGAAATAAGCACAGCAATTTCTTGGGTCGAAAGAAATGAAAGTTACACCAATGAAGCTAATGCCTCCAGATAAGAAGATATCTAGTGTAGTAGCAAGCTCTAATTTTCTTAATTGCTGACAAATACAACCTCTACAGTTACTGCTCATCTTTGGCTTACATTTTTCTTCTTTTTGACAAGGGCATTTTTCTTCCTTTTTGCAAGAACACTTCTCTTCTTTTTTTGGACATTTACAACCTTGCCAGTTCATCTGTGTCGTATATCGTCTATCTTCCATAGTCAAGACCTCCCTTCCACTATTTTCGTAAGGGTACCCTTACAGTAATAATCTATGTTTGGTGAATAATTGGAGGTTGGCAATCTGTCCGATAGGCTACTTAAAAATCTATATTTATCTCAAAATCTTAGGCAATATGTAAAGCCCTAAATATAAAATTTGCTATAAAAATCTAATAATGATATTTGTATGGGGATAGATTATCATGTACAAACAAAAAAAGACGAGTCATTACAGAAATGTAAATCGTCGTCGTTTTTCATAAGATTATTGATGTTTTTGCTGGAATTCGACCATAAAATCTCGTAAAGCTTCACAAGCCTCTAATGGTACGGCATTATAAGTTGATGCACGGCAGCCACCTACAGAACGATGTCCATTTAGGCCAACAAAGCCCGCTGCTTTTGCTTCCACTAGGAATAGTTTTTCAAGCTCCTCATCAGCAACGCGGAATGTGATGTTCATGAGTGAACGGCTATCTGGAGTCGCGTGACCTTTATAGAAGCCATTACTATTTTCAATAGCATCATAAATAACTTTTGCCTTTAATTCATTGTGCTTCTCTATTGCAGAGACTCCACCTTTAGATTCTACCCATTTTAAAACTTCGCCTAGCATATAGATACCAAATGTAGGAGGTGTATTATACAAAGAATTACTATCAGCATGTGTTGTATATTTAAGCATTGTCGGGATATTTTTATTCGCTTTATCAAGAAGATCTTTGCGAATAATTACAACTGTTACACCAGAAGGACCAAGGTTTTTTTGAGCACCCGCATAGATAAGTCCGAATTTTTGAATATCAATTGGTTTTGAAAGAATATCACTAGACATATCGGCAACTAAAGGTACATTCCCTGTGTCTGGATAATCTCTCCACTGAGTACCGTAAATAGTATTATTAGAAGTGATGTGTACATAGGCATCATCTTCATGGAGTTGGATGTCTGCTAATGCTGGAATATTGCGGTATTGGTTGTCTTTCGTGCTGGCAGCTTCCACAGGTGTACCAAAAAATTTAGCTTCTTTGAAGGCTTTCTCAGACCAAGAGCCAGATAATACATAACTTGCTTTTTGTTCAGCAGATAGGAAGTTCATTGGCACCATTGTAAATTGAAGGCTAGCCCCACCTTGTAAGAATAGGACCTCGTAATTTTCTGGAATAGCATATAGCTTTTTTAATAAAGCGATAGCATCGTTATGTACTTCGTCAAAAATGGCACTACGATGGCTCATTTCCATAATAGACATACCTGAGTCACGGAAGTCTACTAATTGCTGTTGGGCTTTTTCCAATACTTCTTGGGGCAGTGCAGATGGACCTGCGTTGAAATTGTATGCACGTTGTGTCAAAGTGGGAACACTCCTTGTTTGGTTAATAGATGAAATTTTTATCCAGTGGCTGTGAACTGCTGAATATTCATTGTACTGATCGGGCTTTAATGGTAAAAGACTTTGGTTATACAATCATTAAAGCGGGATAACAGAACTTTACTGGATTATAACTTAATTTTCAAGAGAAAAAATAAAATTCTTAATATTTGAGCAGAATAGCGACAACCTCGCAACAAAATGTACACAATTAACAGCGGTTTTTAATTCAAATACGAACGAAAAGTGTGCATCCATGTTTTGTGAAGTTGTAATTTTCGTAATTAAAACAAATATGATAGGTATTGATAAGTATAATGTTCGGATTTTGGAGTTTGTGAAAAATACTACTTTCTTCGATAGATTGGAGGTAATAGGATAAAAATGTTAAACATTATTTATCTAATATTTTTGAAGTCAGACTGATTTAAAATGTATGATAAGTTTTAAAATATCCCATTATATAGTAAGTTTTTGTATAATGAATAGAGAATAGTAAAGGGGTGTTCATGATGTTTACAGTAGAAAAAGCTTGTTTAGTAGTCGTTGACGTGCAAGGGAAGCTAGCGACAATTGTTGATGATAGTGAAGTAGTGATTGAAAATATTGCTAAGCTGGTACAAGCGATGCAAGCATTGGAAGTACCTATTTTATGGCTAGAACAAAATCCGAGTCGTTTAGGTGGTACTGCACTCAATATAGCACAACATTTACAAGGACAAGCAATTGCTAAAATGGCTTTTAGTGCATGTGAGGAAGAGGAATTTGTGAAAGCGATGAAGGAAAGTGGACGTTCTCAATTTATTGTCACAGGCATTGAAACGCATATTTGTGTTTACCAAACAGCTAGGCAATTGAAAGAACAAGGATTTGAAGTTGAGGTTGTGGTAGATGCAGTTTCTTCTCGAACAAAGGCCAATAAAGAAATCGGATTGGCTAAGATGAGTGCTCTTGGAATTTACCCAACTAGTATGGAAATGATTTTGTATGAGCTTCTGCAAAGAGCAGACCATGAACACTTTAAAACAATTTTACAGCTTGTTAAATGAGAGAACTAAAATTGAAACAATTGGTCTGTGTCAAAAAATCAGCGTAATAACAATTTTTTCTTTAAATAGGAATTTACAAAAATATACTGCTTTTATAAAACAAATGTGAGATGCTCGATGGGTCTATAGACCTTATTCGGGTGTCTTTTTTTATAGAAAATGATTTAAGTATGACTCTACTCATATAAAAGCTTAGCCATTCTAATTATTGTATACTATAATATTAAATCGGGGTTTCATTATAGGAAAATAACTATTAATGAGGATGATGATGATGATAAAAAATTTTAAATGGTTTTTGTTAATAGTTAGTGTTGTTTTTCTTTCAATTAGCTGTACAGGTAAAGAGGTAGCGTTACAAAAAGAGCCCGATGTTTCGCCAACGGAACAATTTGTCATTGAAGATTTAATGAATGAGCAAGGATTGATACGCACAGATTTAGCTAACCAAAAGGATGTATTTTTATCGGAATCAGTAGGGCTATGGCTTGCTTATCTATTAGAAAAAGGGGATCAAGCACGTTTTGATGACCAAATCGACGTCCTGAAATCCTATTTTTTATCAAATGACTTTATTGTCTGGCGTTTAGAAGGTACTAAAAAGGCTTCTGTTAATGCACTGATTGATGATTTGCGAGTCATTCGTGTTTTACTGGAAGCTGGTGAGAAGTGGCATGATTCAACCTATGAACAATTGGGTAAAAACATTGGAGATAATTTGGTTCGGTATGGGATGAATCAAGAACTGTTTGTAGATTATGTCGATGTTAAAAACCATGACAAAGCTACTACTCTAACAATGAGCTATATTATGCCATCTGCTTTTCATGAGATGGAACAGCATGGCCTACTATCCCAACAACAAGTTCAGCAACAGTTAGATATTTTACAAAATGCACCAATAGCTGAGGCAGGATTTTTTCCGAAATATTATGACCTTTCCTCTAAAAGTTATGTGTTCGACGAGGAATTGCACATGATTGATCAATTATATACAGCTTATCATCTCGCTTCGATAAATGGGGACACAGTTCAATTTAAAAACTGGCTGTTAAATCTTTTAAATAGAGATGGTAGACTCTATGGTCGTTACAGTGCCCAAACGAATCAACCGACTGTTAGCTATGAATCGCCAGCTGTGTATGCCATGGCAGCAAGATATATGCTGGCATTAAACGATCAGCAATTCGCACAGCAGTTCATAGAAAAAATGACTGCCTTAAAAGAACCTACAACCGGGTATGTCGATAAAAATACAAAGTCAACGCATAGTTTTGATAATTTACTACCACTATTAGCAGAAAGGGAGGTAGAAAATGCGTACAACAATGAATAGAAATAGAGCTATTTTTAGTTATGGAACATTACTTATTTTATTGTTACAAATACCAGCTTATTTTTTACTCCGTCAGGATGCTGAAGGCTTATTATTATACATTTTTTTAATGATCCTCATACTACTTACCCTTTGGAGAGGGACCGTATTTGGGCTTGTTAGTAGCCTCATTTTTATTTTTATTACTGGCTCCACATTACTTTATACAGGAATAGAAGGAACCGTAATTTTTCTAAATTCTACATTTTCCATGCAAATGTTTTTCGCCTATGGAATTCTGTTATTAATCCTCATTCTTTGTGCTGGAAAGGTGCATGAATTAATGATGGAACAGGGAAACTATTTAAAAAAACTACAGGAAGATGTTAGAAATTATGTGGCCATTGACGTGGAAACAGGGTTTGATAATGAAACACGGATGCGAATAAGTGTGAATGAAGAGATGCGTAGGGCAGACCGACATAAACATACTTTTGTCTTTATGGTTTTAAAGCTAGAGAATTATGATAAATTCCAAAAGCTGTATGGTGCGAAAGAGGTACAGCATTTATGGCAACAGCTTTCCCAAAGAATTCAACAGACAGTTAGACAAACAGATAAAAAATTCCGGTTTCGTGAAAATCATATAGGGTTACTGCTAATCGACACAACAGACCAGCATATGGAAGTCATTTATGACAAACTAGATCAAGCATTAAAAAATCATCAATTAGTCAATGGCAAATGGGTAACACTCAATTATAAAACAAGCTTTATTACCTATCGACCATTGATGGAAACAACATTTGATGAGTTTTTAACAGAATTGGAAAGAGAGATGAAAACAAGTGCGCTCTAAATACAACTTATGGTTCGCCATTGGATTGCTTTGTTTTTATACTTTCGTATCAAGTGAGACAGTATTTGCTGCACAAGATGACAAAGACATAGCATTAATTTTTGTCACAAGTACTCAGCAACCAAATCGTGATGTTATTACATTGCAAGAGATGCTTCAAGTCTATACGTCAGTGGATGTTTTAGCGATTGAAGAAATAGATGAGCAGATGCTTCAACGATATAAACGCATTGTCGTTTTAAATGCTTATCCAACAGCTATCCCTGAGAAGGCTCTAGCTGCAGTAAATCATTTTCAAGGTTCTGCGATTTTGATTGGTGAAAATGCTCTTCAATTCAGCCCCTTTGCTAAATGGCAGCAAGGTCAAGTAGTAGAGCTTCGAACAATTGGGGAAGAACGTTTAGACAATCCTGTTCGATGGAAAAGTATTCAACCATCTGCTGATTTCGAGGTAGTGAAAAGGGCTTCTTCAATCAATCAATCCTATCCTTTCATCGTCAGAAAGAGCAATTGGGCATTTATTGGAGATTTTGTTAATAGAGGTACTTTACAATATCAATGGCCTGCTCTCATGGGTGAGCTTTTGCAACTACCTAAGCCTCAGTCGCATCCTGCTTTTATTGTATTATCAGATATTAATATGAAAACAGATGTGCAAAAGTTAAAAAAGGTTGTAAAAGAATTCGCTAAAAATAGAGTGCCTATTGCTCTTGAAGTAACACCTATTTTGTTGGATGAAAAAAATTTATATTACTTACATGATAATAAAAAATTACTGAGTTATTTACAAAAACTACAAAATGAAGGTTATCCATTTATCCTTTCTTCTTCCACCTCGCCTGAAAAAAGTCTGGATTATTTAGTGCTCCGAGAAATTTATCCTTCTATAAGCATTGAAGATAGAAATCTTTTTAAGGGGAGTATCCAGCAAGAAAGCCAGTCACTTTATGTAACACAAATGGACAACGGCACTATTTATCCCATGACAGTTGGAACCATTGCCGATACAGACAGTAATCCTCTGTATGCAGTCAAACAGAAAATAAATTTTTTATTACAAGTTCCTAGTTCGATTATGGGTATTCAATACCCTGCTTATTTAAATGCGACTTATGTTCAGGAACTCGTTGATGTGCTAAATGGACATCCACAGATAGAACTCATTAATTTCCGACAAACAAACCAACAAGTAAAATCTGAGAATATTTCTATCGTGCAACATGAGGATGGTGAACAGACCATTGACTTATCTTTTTCTAAAATAGAACGTTTAAAAATTTTATTCGATGAACGACCATTCGAATTAATTTTATGGGTCCTTGTCTTTATTGTTTCCTTGTTTGTTACATTATTTTTTATAAGTACCTTACGTTTACGGATCACCTTGCGTAAGAGATTATTTGAGGAGAGGAAGACAAATGGCTAATATATTATTTTTTATTTCACTTTTCCTCATATGGATTATGCTGCTCTACCACATGTTTTTAATGGAGGGAGGCTATTTACATTTTCGTTCATTTGAAAAACCGATCGATGAATGGTCTAAAAAAATGAACAATGTCCCCTCTGTCAGTGTTTTTATTCCTGCTCACAACGAAGCACTCGTGATTGAGCAGACATTACGTGCCATGTCTCGGTTGTATTATCCAAAAGATAAACTAGAAGTGATCGTCATTAATGACAATTCCTCTGATGAAACTGGTGACATCGCACTGCAATATGCTGAAAAGTTTCCATTTATTCGAGTGATTGAAACCGTAGAACCTAACAAAGGGAAGGGGAAATCCTCGGCATTAAATTCTGCGTTAGCTGATTCTACTGGAGACATTGTAGTGGTCTATGATGCCGACAATACACCTGAGCGAATGGCAGTTTGGTATTTAGTAATGGGTCTCATAAATGATCCGAAAGCAGCTGCAACCGTAGGGAAATTTCGCGTCATTAATGCGACTGAAACATGGTTGACACGGTTTATTAATATAGAAACAATTTGCTTCCAGTGGATGGCTCAAGGAGGGCGATGGAAGTGGTTTAAGGTAGCGACCATTCCTGGTACGAATTTTGCCATTCGTCGTACGGTTTTGGAGCAGCTAGATGGTTGGGATGTAAAAGCATTAGCCGAAGACACAGAGTTGACCATCCGTGTCTATAATTTAGGCTATCATATTCGCTTTTTCCCAAAAGCTATTACTTGGGAGCAAGAGCCAGAAACATTAAAAGTTTGGTGGAAACAACGAACAAGATGGGCAAGGGGCAATCAATATGTGGTCCTGAAGTTTTTAAGCCAATTTTTCACCTTAAAAAGAAAGAGTATTATATTTGATTTATTTTACTTCTTCTTTACGTATTTCTTATTTTTCTTTGGGGTTATTTTATCCAATGCTTTATTTATTATTAATTTATTTTATGACATTGGTTTGACCGTTGGCGATATTGCCCTTGTCTTATGGGTTTTAGCCTTTTTACTATTCCTAGGAGAAGTAATGATCACCTTAAGTATTGAAAAAACAGAAATGAATAGGAAAAATTTCTTTTATGTTATACTTATGTATTTTACCTATTCTCAAATGTGGATCGTACTAGTCGTTTGGTCATTGTTTTTAGAAATAAAGCGCATGTTTACTGGACAAGAAGTGCAATGGTATAAAACAGAACGATTTTCAAAGCAAACAGATAAAGGAGCGGAATAATGAGAGCCAAATTTTTCTATATACTTCTATTTTTTATGGGCTTTTTATGTGTTACAAACGACGCGGTTGCGGCTACCATTACCGTAGATGATAAAACAATGGTGATAGAGGGAAATCAAAAGCACAACAAGCCTTTATTATCACAGCCAATTGAATTGCAGGGTCCTTCTTCATCTAGAGATTTTTATTATAATCTAGAGGATGATGTGAAACTAAATGGCCAGCAAGTTACATTTCAAATTCAACATTCGGAGCTACTTATAGCACCATCCTCCTTTACAGTGAAAGTGGATGATGTAGCGATCAAAACCGTGCCGTTAAAAGCAGATGCACTCAAACAAACGATTATTGTAAATCTTCCAAAAGAGGCTTTGATAAAAGGTACTCATAAGATTACAGCAAGTTTTTATGGCATTCTAAAAGAAGGAATTTGTGTTCCTCCTGGTAATGCGGGTAATTGGTTACGTATTGATATATTATCTTCCATTTCCGCTTTTAGTGAGGAGAGTCAAGCATGGGCATTAAATAGTTATCCTTCAGCATTTTTGGGTTATGAGGGATATGCAACAACAATCATTTTACCAAAGAATGCTTCTGAGGCGACTTTAAACAGTGGGTACCAGCTCTCCGCCTACTTATCTGAACACGGTGAAACAAATGTCCTGATAAAACGTGAAGGTGCTGTTAATCAGATATCTGGTCCCATTGTCGTGGTAGGCGCTAAAAATGAATTCAGTACAAGCTTATTCAAAAATATGTTAGAAAAAATGGATGTTAGCGATGATGCAATGACACTTTCTATGCAGGAATTGCTAAATACAAATTCTAATCACCGGGTACCTCTTTTGGCTGTGACCTCATCGAATGCAAAAGCTATTGAAGAGCGTTTATCTTTTTTAACAGAGGCTAGACTATTTGGGCAATTAATCGGAAATACATTAGCCATTAAAGATTTACCGAAAATAGACAGTACTTCAGATTCAATGATTCCGTTCAAGCAGTTTGGCTTTGAAGATCGAATATTATCTAGTCAATCGTCTATGACCCCGCATTATTATGTTTCATTGCCACAATTAGAGGCCAATAAAGAAGCGGTCATGCGATTAATGTTAAAAAAATCAGCTAGTATACCGGACAATAAAGAGGATGATGATCGAAAACTAGAATTGATCGCCTATATCAATAATGTCCCACATTCGGTAGATTTACGAAAATTAGAGCAAAGTACCACAGATATGTATGAAGTTTTACTACCTATTCAAACCAATGTTCTCAATCAACAATCCATAATAGACATTCAATTTGAGGTAACAGGCTTCCAATTAGAGGATCCGTGTGAAACGACTAATGAACGTTATTGGTTATATATAGATAGTGATAGCTCTTTATCCATTACAAAAGATGCAGCTGAGACAACCTTTACTTTACGTGACTTTCCAAATTCCTTTCATGATCATACATTAATGGTGATCCCCGATAATGAAAATATGGATGATGCAACAATGGTATCCATATATAAAGCATTGATGATGAATGGAAAAATGGCACAAATCACACTTATGAAGGACAAGGATGTCACGGAGGAAGATTTACAAAAGCATGCTGTCATTTTTATGGGAGATATTAAGCAACACAAATGGCTTTCCAAAAATGCTACCAATATTCCTCATACATCTGAGCAGTTAGTCCAACAAGGATTTTTACCCGAGGCGATTGGCCAATATGCTTATATGACTAAAAATTTCTGGCAGGACAATCAGCCATTATTATGGGTCCATTCGTTAGAGGATGTTTCCGTAAAAGGTGACTTTTATGCACATTTAAAAGAGACTGATTCACAAACAACTGCTGCGATTGAAACGAAAGAAGGACAATTTGTCGTAGCAGTAGATCAAAACGTCAATAATCAAGATGTGAAAACAGATAAAAAAGGTGAAATTTCATTTGTCTTAATTGCAGAATTTGTAGGGTTGATACTTGTCATCACAGTGATTTTATATATTATCCTTCGGAAAAGAAAGAAAAATCAAGTAAAACAATAAAAGCAAAGTCGCGTTAGGCGACTTTGCTTTTTTATGCAGGCATATCAGTTGGTGTTGGTTTTGCATAGCCCTCTTTATAAGTATCATCAATGACTTGACGGATTTCTTTTAGACTCATGCCATCTTTATGCATTTTTGCTGACTGTACAGCAATCTCTAAGCACACTAAACAACGAGTTCCATGATCGTCCCAGACAATTGTTCCATCTTCACGTTTTTCCTGAATAAAGCAGTTTAAATTACTTTTATGGCCAGAAGATTCGCCGCAACCACAATAGCATGGCATCCATTCAAGGACTTCTGTTGATTGTCCAGCGATTTGATAGACTAAGCGAATATTTTCTTGTTTGTCCTCTAAAAAAGATGGCAGCACATTTGCAGAAGCTGTTTCTTCCTGAATATCACCTGAAGCGTGAGAATCGCCCTCATGGGAAGTTTCACCTTGTGTAGCTACTTGATCATTTTCAACACTTTTCTTATTCTCTCCACAAGCACTTAATAACATTAACGCCAAAATAGTAAAAATAGAAATCGTTTTCTTCAACAATAGCGCCTCCTATATGTTTACAATACTTCCATTATAACATCGTTCTCAAAAACAATTACAGGTCGCCTAGTTGAAAATCAATGAAATATATCTAATCCGCGTGTTTTGTTCATAAAATGTTCCATTTTCTCGCTCAGTAATTTTTTTAAGAAAAAGCCAAATAGGATAAAAATAAACCAGAAACCTATTAAGAAGGTGAAATCTACCCATACAGTTGGCCAGATAATACCTCCAACAGCCTCACGCATCATTTCAATGGCATACGTAAAAGGTAAAAATGGGTTAATTATTTGGAAGAATCTTGGTAACAATTCAACAGGATATGTTCCACCAGAGCCCGCAATTTGTAAAACTAGCATAACAATCGCTAAAGCCTTTCCAACATTTCCAAAAACAGATACTAACGTATACACAACGGTTACAAATACGATGCTAATCAAAAGCCCAAACAAGATAAAGTAAACTGGCGCCTGAATAGAGCCGTCTACTAAAAAAATATCACCAATTGTAATGATGAGGGTCTGGATAATAGAAAAAGTTGCGAATGTTAATAATCGACCAAAATAAATTTCACGTATACTGTAAGGTGAGTTGTCATGAAGATTTACGGATAATAGTGAAATTAATAACAAACAACCGACCCAAATTGACAGCACTGTGTAAAATGGTGTCATGGCCGTTCCGTAGTTTGCAATAGGGAATATTCTGTGTTCCTCAAGTTTAATGGGCTCTTCAAAGAAATCACGCTCGGCATTGACATCATTCTTTAATAATTGCACAATCTCTGAAATATCGGCTTCATTTTCTAATGTTCGAAGTTTATTGGCTAAGTCTTTAATTTTTGTGCTTAGAGTCGGGAACTCTACTTGTATTTTCTGAAGCGCATTATTAGCCGTTCCTAACGTATTTTTTGCCTGTGTCAATTTATCGGTTGCCTGTGGTATAAATTGTTTTACATCCGTCAACATGGAAGAAGCACTTGATAATGTATTTTTGGCACTAGACAATGTTGATCGAATTTGTGGTTCAAGACTTTCGTTATAGTAGGCCAAAAATTTCTGTAAATTAGCTGTTGCATTTTGTGCAATGTTTTGAATCGCTGTTATGTCTTGTTTGATTACGTTTTTATCAATAAGCTGCAATTGTTCAATTTTTGTAAGAATATCGGCATGTAAAGTATTAAGTTGTTGTAAATCTTGAAGAGCGTTTAACGTTGAATCGGTGAAGCTAGGGTTATTTTGTAAGGCATCTTGGATAGCTGTAAGCTGTTCAATTATTTGCTGATTATCTTTTGCATTACTTTGCTGTAAAGATGCGATGATATGCTCTAAGGAATCCTCTAACTGTTTTCGGGTCAATGCATCTGCTTGAATCAATTTTTGTAGTGCTTCAAGGGTTTGAATACTATGCGCTATGTTTTCTTTGGACTTTAACAGTTGATTTTTTAGTGTCTCTTTTGTTTGGGCTATAGAAGTTGAATCAAGATCAATTCGATTGAGTTTGTTTATGATATCTGTAAAGTGCTGTGCGATATTTTGAACAGTTTGTACATCTTTTTTTATAAGAGGAGAAAGCTCATTAAACAGAGCATCTGCTTCATTTACAAGATTTAAACCTTTTTGAATGGTGGTTAAACCATTCGTTGTCAGTTGTTCCACTTGGGGAATTTGTGTGATTGCACGATCGAGTAATTGATCGGCATCCTTCCCTTGATTGGAGGCCTGGGTTAAAAATGAATTGATATCAGGTAAATGCTGCTCAATGGTAAAGACATAGTTTTCAAATTTTCGGAAGTCAGGAATTTCACGTTCCATTTCAAGACCAATGGTATTAAAAATGGAGAAAAGCGTCCCATTGACAGTCGATACAAATTCACTAGAAACCTGCTGGGTAAGGACACTTGCTCCTTTACTTGTAATTTTAGGGGCAATCGGATTCTTTTTTTCATTTACATAATAATCAATACGAGCTTTTGTCGGTTGTTTCGTCAGAATGGAAGTGAGCTTTTGCGAAAAGTCATTGGGAATAACAATCATGGCAAAATAATCTCCATTTTTCAAATGCTGCATGGCTTGCTTTTCGTTTTCAAGCTCCCACGTAAAGCTTTCATTGGTTTGTAAATTCTCGATAACTTCATTTCCAACATTGATCGCTTCATTTCGAACGGTCGTTCCCATATCTTCGTTGACAATGGCGATTTTCATATTGGATGTGTGGGCGTATGGGTCCATGGAGGCATAGATATTTAGCCAAGCATAGAGTGAAGGAAGGAAAATCAATCCGCCTATAATGACAGCTACAACCCAGTTTGTGACAATGTTCCGGATATCCTTACTATAAATTTGAAAAACATGCTGAAACGAGTTTTTCATATGATCACCCCACATTCAAATTTTGCATGAACTCTCATTATGTATGTTCCCAAATATACTTAAAATTATGTTATAAATGTGAAATTTCTTTTTTTAAAGGCGAATTAGTTTACTAGGTTTTAAAAACAATTTATAATCAATCGCGGATACACTAAAACTAGGGTTTTAGTGTAAAAAAGGAGGTCACTATTCTAGTGAAAAAATTATTAATTATTGGTTCCGTTATTGTTGTATTATTTGCAGCAATCATTGTGCTTACCAATGTCTCAAACAAAAGTAAACTAGAAAGCGCAAACAACCCTTATGGCGATAAAAAGCTTAAACAAGAAACAATCGATCAATTAGATGACAAAAACTATCAAAACATTATGTTACCGGACGAATTAGAGGCAAAAATTAAAGCAGGTGAACCTGTTAATGCGTATTTCTTCAGCCCAATTTGTGTCCACTGTCAAGCATTTACACCTCAGTTAATGCCAATTGCAGATGAACTGGGTGTCGACATTGCTCAACTGAATGTCTATGAATATGAAGATCTATGGGATAAATATCATATTGAAGCAACACCAACATTTATCCGTTTTGAAGATGGTAAAGAAGTGAACCGTTTTGTAGGGGCGCTAAAAGAAGAGGATTTACGCAACTTCTTAAATACTGTAGTGTTAAAAAAATAGAACTAAAAGAGACTGTATCAAAATTTTGATCAGTCTCTTTTTATGTTGTAGTGTATACTAAAAATACTGAAAAGTTACACACTGGGGGGATTTTTAGATGTCAATGGATGATTATTTTTACAATGGTGAACTAATGAAATGTTATGAATCTGCTAAAATGGTGACAAATGAAGAGGACAAAGCACTTGCGCATAAATATATAATTTTACTTGAAGAGTATGATTTGGCTCATTATCCAAAGCCTACTTTTGATGTAGAAATACAGCATGTGGAACGTGCGGATGAAGGCTATCCAGAATCCGATGCGGTTGTAGAAATACGTGCGATCAAAGATGAAGAAGCATTTGCAAAGTGTATTAAGCAATTAGAAGAAGTTGCGAAAATAGGAACACCTAAAGACAAAGCCCAATCCTTCTTTACTCAAGGAGAGCTGTTTTTATTTGCCCATCAATACAATGAAAGTGTTCATTGCTTTCAACAAGCCGTCAAGGAAAATCCAAATAAGGCTGTTTATTGGGGAATAACAGGACAAACGATGAACCGCTTCGGCTGGATGCCGTTTGATGCGCTTGGTTATTTGGAACAGGCGATCAATTTAGACCCGACAAATCCTCGCTGGAAATGGAATAAGGCGTTAGTTCTTATTCAATTGGCCAAGGATTTGCAAATGGCACCGTTTATGGCGAATGCTGCAATAGCTTTGGAGGAGGCATTAGCTTCTTGTGGTGAATATCAACGATCATTGAAGGATGCCATTCAAAATACAATGGATAATATGGATAGCTATGTTTTCTCTTAATTCATCCAGAATGTCTAGGGAGACATCTATAGAGAAGGCTTCGTTGCCATATTTCACAATCATGGTATGATAAGAAAGAAAAAAATGATTTGTAGATATAAAGGACGGATTTTTTATGGCACAAGAAGTGGCAAATAAGTTTATTGAAAACGTATGTAATCATTTAGTTCGCAATATGAATATTACAAAGGTGGAAGACCACTTTAAAGAAACCATTGCAATGCAGCGCAATTCGGCAACAATACCCATTGATTTCTGGGACATGCTGATGATCAATATGCTCTACTTTACAGAAAATGGACATGCATGGGAGCAAGAATTTCTGAACATGCTAGAGGCTAAAAAGTGGTTGAAGCCAGCCACTTTAGAAGAGGAATTATTGATGCATCAGATGCGTATCCGACAACAAGTTGCAGAGCAAATGGATACTGTAAAGGAAGTGTTCCATCAACAATATGAGACAGAGGGCATGACAGAGGAAGCGATCATCTATGACTATGCATATAGCTCTGCGGGGCATTCTATGCGTATGGATTTATTAACAGTTCTTGTGTCTACTCCAGAGCAATCACAAGTACTTTTTGACGCAGATCCACTAGAAACCATCCGTATTGTCAATGGATATATTGCTTACCATACAGATGGATTAATCAATAAAACAAAATTATTATAACTTTGTTACAAAGATTTACTGTGAAAGGAATATGAATACATGAATACACCATTTACTTTTAAGCATACACCACCTACAAATATGGACACTACGAAAAAATACCCTGCTATTTTTTTATTGCACGGTATGGGCAGTAATGAAGAGGACTTACCTCAATTAGTACAAGATTTTCAAGAACAATGTCATATATTTAGTTTACGTGGACCAATCACACAAAAACCTGGTTATGCTTTTTTCACCATACAAGAGGTAGGGCAGCCTGATCGTGCCATCTTCGATAAAGTATTAGTGGCATTGCAACGATTTATATTAGAGGCAATCGATGAATACCAAGTTGATCCTCATAAAGTATTTTTATTAGGCTTTAGCCAAGGAGCTGTATTAGCACAATCACTAGCCTTTGTTATGGGGAATTTAGTGACGGGCATTGTCGCATTAAGTGGCTATACGCCTAAATTTGTAATAGAGGAATATTCTATTCGCTCCGTTGAACATTTACATGCCTTTATTTCCCACGGTGATTATGATTATGTTATTCCTTCTCAATGGGGAATGGAAAGTAAAGAGATTTTTGAACAATTCGGTGCCACTGTGACATTTAAACAATATCCAGATGGACATGGTGTAACATCTGATAATATGCGTGATCTTGTGGCATTTTTGGCCCAGCAACTACAGGAAGATCTTCAATAATAGAAACCGAGGCAAAATACTGCCTCGGTTTTTTTATCGATAACTAATTACTTTTCTTGAATAGTAATGATAAGAATCGAGCAAGAAGGTTCAAATTCATGCCAGTCGGTGGTATCATAGAAGATGTTGTGAATGAGCGTGCTTTATTAGATAAAAACATGTACTTTATGTGAACATAGAGACAGAACAGATCTAAAAGGGGTAAAATAATAATTTGATGTGCTAGATGCAAATTTTGTCGCTTTCTATCGATAGAGGCGTGCAGAAATTATGGAGAAAAGGAATTAAGATGAATGGAACAAAATCTGAACTCGGAGCATAAACCGCAATCCTCCGCAAAACCAAGAGGGAAATCGTCCCGCTCTACAATTTTAGCGCAAACAGTCAAAACAGGAATCATCAAATCCAATTTAATACCAATGTGGGCTGGTTTAACGCTAGGGATGTACAAAAATAAAATGACGTTCATAGACAATATACCCGAAATGATTTTTTCAACAGTTGGTTCTGCCCTTGTGATTGGAGCAGCAGGGGCCTTTAATAATGTGTATGATCGCGATATCGATGCGATAATGCCTCGTACACAAAGCAGACCGACAGTTACTGGGGAAATGTCAGCAAAATCGACTCTATCATTAGCAATTGTTATGTTAATCATCGGAGTAGCTGTGTTGGCACTTGCGTCACCATTAGCAGCGGCATTTGGTTTATTAGGTGTATTTTTATATGTAGTCCCTTATACAATGTGGACAAAGCGTCGTACGATTTATAATACAGAGATTGGTAGTATAAGTGGTGCTGTGCCGCCATTAATTGGTTGGTCTGCAGTATCGACAGATATTACACACCCCGCAATACTGGGTTTATTTTTTGTCATGGTTATCTGGCAAATGCCGCATTTTTATGCCATTGCTATTCGTAAACGTGTAGATTATGAAGCGGCAAGTGTGCCTATGCTTCCTGTTGTCAAAGGAATGCGTCGTACGTATTATCAAACCAATTTTTATTTAATTTTATTGATCCTATCAAGCTTTTTATTTGGTTCCTTAAGTGTGGGAATTATGTTGGTTGCATTATTATTAAGTGTTGCATGGCTAGTAATGAGTATTTATGGCTACCATAGTAATAAAGATCAAGTAAAGTGGGCTACCAAAATGTTTGTTTTCTCACTGTTCCATATGACCATACTATTTTCAACCGTTATTGTGTACTCTTTAGTAGGTGTAATTTTTAAGTTATATTAATGGAAAAAACCAACAAGTTAATCGTCACTTGTTGGTTTTTTATGTTCTACTGATAGGATTTTACGACTTGGCCATTCAAATGCGTGTAATTGTCCGCCAAAAACTGCACCACCATCAATGCCAATAATATTGTTTTCACCGAAGTAGACACTATAATCAGTTGGGTTATGGTGAAGTCTATACGTAGGGGTATGTCCGAAGATGACTGTTTTTTCTCCATGATAACCTGCATGAAATTCTTCTCGGATCCACAGGAATTGCATGGGGTCTGTTTCTGCCAATGCAACGCCTGGTACAACTCCACCATGTACAAATATAGCATCCTCTAATTCGATATATGTTTCAAAGTTTTCAATTAACTGTAAATGTTCTTCTAGCTTTGGCAGCGTTTTGATAAAACTAGGTAATGTATGGCTAGCAATGGCCTCCTCAAAGTCTTCCAACTGGTAGCCATAGCTTGCCAGTGTCGCATCACCACCACAAAGTCCTACCCAATGGTTCCAGGGTTTAGCAAGGCCAGAACGGCAAGCGTTGAGCATGATTGCTTCATGATTGCCGAGGAGAACACGTGCTCCTTTTGCCTGTAATTCACTGACTAAATTTAATACGCCACTTGAAGCAGGGCCTCTGTCAATGTAATCACCCAGTAAATAGAGTTGATCTTCTACTGGATCATAGTTTACTTTTAGTAATAATTCTTCAAAAAGCGCTAATTCTCCATGTATATCACTAATTGCTAGTATTCGATTCATTCATGCGCATCCTTTCTACTTTCATAGCTGTTACTATTAAGTATAGAAAATATTTCTGCAAATTTCGACTTTCCTAGCTTCGACTGGTTAACCTTCATAGAAATTTCACAGAATTCATTCTCTTTATCATATGACAAGTAATTTTTTTTCTTTATTTATTTGTCTATAGTGTATTGGATTTGAGAGAAGAAGGAGGGGTAATATCTAACAGCAGAAGCAAGGGTACTGCTTCTACTGTTAAAGCGGAGTCTAGTAGCTACTGTGAGGTTACATCTGTAGTTTTTCCCATACTTGTTTAGCTACTTGTTCATCAAATGTTGAAATCAGACGAAAATTGTTGTTGTCTAAAATGCGGAAATGAAGGCTTATAACGTTTTGTTGTAGTCGAAACCCTCCATGCTCATGTATATTTTTCCACCATATGTATCCACCCATCGTTTTTTCTTTTGGTTGTAATGTTCCATTATTCGCAATCAAATCCACAACCTCTAATGGATCACCACCGAGCCCGTGCTGTAAAATAGTACTATCACGACACAAAGTACATACGGCAACAGTGGTTGTCCATCCAGCCAGAATACGCCCCTTTTCAATTTGGACAAGTGTTTTTTTTGATAGTCCAAGTAAATCACTCATTTGATCCTGTGTAAAAGTTTTTTCAGTACGGATTAATTTCAGTTTTTCTGAAATGAGTGTGATTAATTGTTCACGATTCATCCTAAACACCCCTTATTTTCAGATTGTTATGTCTCATTATACATGAAAGTCAAGATGTGTGTTTTTGTTTCAACTGGGGAAGGGGAAGAGCAGCGTGAAAAAAGAAAACAGACCGCCCAAAGTGAACAGTCTGCTAGAGGTTAAATTTCATATTTTTTTGTATCAGAGATGACACGGAAATGGATGCCTTTTATTTGTGCACTTACTTTATGACGGAGTGTATCAATATCAACTAGCTCTTCTTTACTTTGAACACACTCAGCGATTTCATGTAATAGCTTTGTAAAGGCTTCTTTAAATAAAGTGCGCATATTATCGAAATCTAGGCTACGGAAACTGCCATCAATATCAAAAGCTTCTACAGAATTTAATTGCTTAGAGGCACCTGCAAAACGATCATCGTAAACTGTGTAGTTTTCATCTGTTACTACGATAATATATAGTACTTCGCCTGTAATTGTTTTTAATTCAATATTTGTTTTGTGTTTTTTTACGTCTGTAATAATGTGTATACCATCTGAATGATATAGTTTAAACAATGTCATGTGTATAGCCCCCTGAAACTAGAATCATATTCCTATGTTCATTATATCGCGAAATGGCTAATAATGGAATGAAGAAATATCGTTTCGTCAGAACAGGGTACTGTTATGGCTGTACCTCTGTTATGACGGGTGCACTAATTCGTAGAGGTCGAACCTCGAGATAATAGATCTGATGTCCTTGCTGTTCATAGATACTGAAGATATAGGGTGCAAGCTCTATATTTGTGGACGCTTTTATACCATTATTCACGGTTAAGAACCAACCACCTAAAGTTTCAACTTCCTCAGCCTCTAATGTAATATTTAGTAGATTTTCAACATCTTCCACAAGCATTTTTGCATTTAATATATAATGGTTTTCAGTGATTTTACGAATATCCGCAATTTCATCATCGTCAAATTCATCACGAATTTCGCCAACAATTTCTTCTAAAATATCTTCAACTGTTACTAGACCAGATGTTCCACCGTATTCATCCATTAAAATGGCCATATGGATACGTTCTTTTTGCATGCGTACGAGTAATTCTTGAATAGGGATGGTTTCTATTACGCGAATGACTGGATTAATGAAATCTTCGATAATTAATGTATCGTCTGTAAGTTTTTCTAGTAAACCGTGCGTAAATAGCTCTTTAGCATTGATAAATCCTAAGATATTGTCGCGGTCGCCCTCATAAATAGGGTAACGTGTATATTTTTCAGCAGCAAAATGATGAATGATACTCGTAAACGTGTCATTTCGTTCTATCCCAACAATTTCTGTTCGGGGAACCATGATTTCCCGAGCAATACGTTCATCAAACTCAAAGACGTTATTCACATATTTGAGCTCTGTTTTATTGATTTCACCACTTTTAAAGCTTTCAGACATCAATAATCTTAATTCTTCCTCTGTATGTGAAAGCTCATGTTCACTTGCTGGCTTCATACCGAATAAACCGATCAAAACCCGTGCTGAGCCGTTCAAGAACCAAATAAATGGGTACATGATTTTATAGAAAAACATAATGGGCTTCGCGAAAAGAAGGGTAATCGTTTCAGCCTTTTGAATAGCTGCCGTTTTTGGGGCTAGTTCGCCGACAACAACATGTAAAATCGTTGCGATTGCAAAGGCTGAACCAATGGTAAAGATCGTCATATATTTATCTGAAATGCCAATCATTTCAAATAGCGGGTGAAGCATAAATTCAAAGGTCTTTTCACCAACCATACCAATACCAAGAGCTGTTACTGTAATTCCTAATTGACAGGCAGACAAATATTCATCTAAATGATTGACAACTTGTTTGGCAGCAATGGCTTTTTTATTGCCCTCTGCAATAAGCTGTTCAAGTCTTGAGGAACGTACCTTTACAATGGCGAATTCTGTTGCCACGAAAAAACCTGTTAAAGCTAATAAAATGGTAAAAATGGATAAGTTTATAATGGTCTCCAAATAGTCGTTCTGTAAAAACAGAACGTCACCTCCTAATTATGAATAAGTAAAAGTAAGGATTGCATTAATGCAATACTTTCAGGCGAAACATTTTTCTTAATGGTTTCAATTTTTTTATAATCTTGCTCGTTCATTTGTTCTAGCAGAGAAGCTACATCATGCTCTAAATCTTGCATTTTTAAACGAAGCATTTGTACATCGATTTCTTCATAGGGTGTGATATTTAATTCATGTTGGATTTCCACAAGTGATAGCCCCTGTTGTTTGCGCTGTTCAATAAATTGAAGTCGTTCAATCATGGCGGGATCATAGTAGCGATAATTTGTTGCAGAACGTTCGGCATCCAACAAGCCAATATTTGTATAATAATCAATTGTTCGTTTAGTAATACCTGTTTTTTCAGCAAGTTCGCCAATTTTTAATTTCTCTGTCCCAATGCAAACACCTCCAAACCATCACGTTATACTTTTGATTATAACGTGATGGTTTTATATTATTCAAATGATAGCCTCCGATATTTCAAAATTGTAAGACTTCTTAAAAAAATAACGTTTCTGCCAGTTTTTATGGCAGAAACGTTATTAGTTTAATGAAAGTAAATAGGTATCGTATAGATGATGGAGTGCTTTTTCTCCATTTTTTTGTAAGAGAATTTCATTGTTATTCATAACCGTCACATTAGTCTGAGAGCTATCAAATTTATCATCGTTTATTTTACATGTAATGGTTACAACACCTGATTCAGCAAGCTTTTCTTTCAACTCATCATTCCATGGTTGATCAGAAAATAGTGGGGGTTGCCAGGTGCCTCTCACATGAAGCTCATTTTTTTCAGGGTCATAATCCCAGCGTATGTCACGTAAAATAGTTTTAAATAGGTCATTAACCGTAAAAGATGTATCTTTATAGTTAATGTCTAAAGCGCGTATTGCATGTACATCTCGACTAACTGCACTAGCTGCAGAGTTTGCCGCTGTGTTGATGCCTGAAGCCGCATCTTTAATTTCTGATAATCGATCACCACAGCCTGTCAGTAGGGCGAATATGCATGTCATACTAGCTATTTTTGTCATCCATTTCACAAGTAGTCCCTCCAGTCTAGCAAGTTGTTATTACTATCTTATCGAAAAGAAAAATACGAAGAAAGGGCATGAAAGCGGTAGATTGTGACGGTTTTGCAACGATGCGACTTCCACTCGATTGTTCAGCATTTGGGAAGTATAAGAGTCTGAAAATTTAGTAAAAAACAAGAAGAAAGGGAGCGGTTTGTGATGAAAATTAATGATGAAATTCTGGATCGTTTAGGAACTTATTTTGTTTATCATGCTGTCTATGATACGTATGGCATTACCTTTGAAAATTTTGTGGAGCGTTGGTTACGGGGAATTCTGGAGGTATAGTGAAAAATAATGAGGCTTCACCGTCATTACGTTCTATTTTTTGAGCTGCTCGTCAAAAAATAATGACATCCGCCGAATGCAAATAAAAGAGTCGTGTTCTTTGTCTGAACACGACTCTACTTTATTTGAAATAATTTGTGATAAATTGATTGGCTTCTTGCCAGTTATAAACCCTTACAACATTGTCTGGAACAGTAAGACGATTATAAGGCGTATCAAATAACACCACAGGTATTTTTAGCTCTTCAGCTAGCATAACCGCATTATCGTGTTTATCCTCAAAGAAAGCTTCTACATGATGCTTTTTTGCAACGGCTAACTTATCATGGCTACCTAAGAGCTCGATATGGTCATAAGGAATAGCCTGAGTATTAAACCAATTTACAGTAATGTCTGCTACATTTTCGCCCCGTGCAGAAATATAGTAGAGCTCAAAATTACTTTTCCATGCAGTTAGAATATTCTTTGCATCTTTTGCCACTTCTGAAACTTCGTACATATAAGGCTCATTTTCCTTAAACCATGTATTAAATGCACTTCGATCAACGGGGTGTGGGAAGGCCGATAAAAAATCATATTCACATACATCATCAAGCGTAATATTTACGTTGTATTGTTTATTAATATGTGGAATGAGTGTACTTGGACATGTTACAGTCCCATCAATATCAATACCAAAGCGGGGCTTTTTCATGTTAGTACCTCCTTAGGCATTCGCTTTTTGTGCTTCTTCTGCTGCGCGTTTTTCTTCCATTTCTGCCGCTAATTTATCAATTTCTTTTTTCAACTCTTCAACCATTGTTTCTTCAGGGACTTTACGAACCGTTTTCCCTTTCATGAATAGTAAACCTTCACCACGAGCACCAGCAATACCAATATCGGCTTCACGTGCTTCACCAGGTCCGTTTACCGCACAGCCTAATACTGCTACCTTTAAAGGTACTTTCAATTTAGAAATATACTCTTCTACTTCATTGGCAATGGAAATTAAATCAATCTCAATGCGTCCACATGTTGGACAAGAAATCAGTGTTGCCATATTAGAAGCTAGACCAAAAGATTTTAATAGTTCACGTGCTACTTTTACTTCCTCTACAGGGTCAGCTGATAGTGAAATACGTAATGTGTTACCAATCCCTTTTGAAAGGATGGCTCCTAGTCCAGCTGCTGACTTTACGGTACCAGCAAATAGCGTACCTGATTCTGTTATACCTAAATGAAGCGGGTAATTAAAGGCCTTAGAAGCTTTTTCATAGGCTTCAATGGCAAGATTTACGTCCGATGCCTTCATCGATACGATAATATCGTGGAAGTCCAAGTCTTCCAAGATTTTAATATGGTGAAGCGCAGACTCAACCATACCATCGGCTGTTGGATAACCGTATTTTTCTAAAATATGACGCTCTAAGGAACCAGCGTTTACACCAATACGGATTGGAATACCTTTTGCTTTAGCTGCATTCACGACAGCTTCTACTTTCTCTTTACGACCAATATTACCTGGGTTAATACGTACTTTATCGATACCATTTTCAATGGCTTTTAATGCTAATCTATAGTCAAAATGAATATCAGCTACTAATGGTATATGGATACGTTTTTTGATTTCGGCAATCGCATCTGCTGCACGTTCATCCGGAACTGCAACACGAACTATTTGACAGCCTGCTTCTTCAAGTCGAAGAATTTCTGCAACTGTTGCTTCTACATCATGTGTTTTCGTTGTACACATACTTTGAATGAATAATTCATTACTACCACCAATTGTTAAGTTACCGACACGTACAGGACGTGTATTTGAACGGTGACAAATTTCACTCATTAACTTTCTCTCCTTTTCGGGCCACTATTTTCAGCCGTCACTGTCATTTATTTTAGCAGTGTAAGAAAATAAGGACAAGGAAGAAACGCTAACTTTTCATTTTCCGCATTTATTTTCAAATTCAAATGTAAGTGGAAGCTTAATATTTTCACCAGGAATTAGTTCCTGTAATTGTAAATGTGGGTTTAAGTTGTAAAATAGTTGTAAGCGTTCTGGAAAGGTCATGGGAACTTTTGCAGGGTGTAGAGCAAATAAACTATGAATAGTATCTCCTTCAATTGTTTGTACCGTGATATAATTTGGCTCACGCTGTTGTGCACAAAGGCCGTTTTCTGTATTTTTTTTCTGTATAGATGTAAGTGGTATGGATCCCTCCGTTAAATCTACTTTCACGACAAAAGCGATTACGATGATGATCGCTGTTAATAGGAATGCCCGCAAAAAATCCCCTCCTTTTCTACACTATATTTAGGAGAGGGGGGATTCATGCATATTATTTTGACATTGGTTGTTTTGGATATTTTGTAAAGGACACAATTAATAGAACGATGGTTAGTAATAAAGAGAAAACAGAGATAATGTTACTGTTAATTGGTAAATAGTCTGCTAGCATCGACAGTAATGTTGCCCAAGTGATGGCAAACGTTGTTGTCCGCCAAATATGACGGTATTCCCCACGACGCTTCATGATTTTTAAGATAAATAAACCAGCTAAGGCATAGAGGGCAATTTGTGCAAAAATCAGCATGGTTGTAAAGACAAAAAGCATTAAGAACGTGAACGGATATAAGAGCCACTTAATGCCATCTATGTATTCAGTTAAACCATTTAAACTGTTCATATCAAACGTATCAACAGACATACCTGCTGCAAACCGCCCTAAAGAGAATACGGTTACAAGGGTAATGAGTAGAAAAGTATATTGAATAACTTTTCCGATAGGTAGTAAACGATAGGCTGCTAGTTTTTTGGGATGAATGAGACTATCGATAAAAAGCTGTGAGTGTTTCATACTATATCTCCTCCAATCGATATTTTAACATGTTCAAAGAGTACAGGGTATGAAAGAAGTATAAATGAAGAGAGACTTGATGATAAAATGTTAACATTATGTAAAGAAGTTAAAGGATTTCTTTACTTTTTGTTTGTAATCAATTAAAGATTAGAAATAGAGTAGTAGAGACGTAGGAATTGGAGCGAAAACAATTGACAATAGATTGGCAAAGCATACTCTTTCAGTTTTTAGGTGGGTTAGGAGTCTTTTTATTTTCCATTAAATTCATGGGTGATGGGCTTCAGAAATCAGCGGATGATCGGTTACGCGAATGGTTAAATCGCTTTACAACTAACCCAATCATGGGAGTCTTAGTGGGCATATTTGTTACGATTTGCATTCAGTCAAGTTCTGCAACGACAGTCATAACTGTAGGGTTAGTGAGTGCCGGATTTTTAACGCTACGTCAAGCAATCGGCGTGATTATGGGGGCAAATATTGGTACCACCATTACAGCATTTATTATTGGCATTAATATTGGTATCTATTTTTATCCCTTGTTGGCAATTGGTGCAGGCTGTTTATTTTTCTTGAAAAAAGCAACATATCAGCATATCGGTCAAATTCTTTTTGGCTTTGGTGGTTTATTTTTAGGGCTAGAGTTGATGAGTGCTAGTATGCAGTCGCTACATCAACTTGCAGATTTTGCATCGTTAACGCTTCATTTAAGCAATCAACCAATTTTAGGGATATTTTTAGGCACCGTTTTTACCTTACTTGTACAAAGCTCTACGGCCACGGTCGGTGTACTACAAGGTTTATATGCTGAACATTTGATCGGGTTAAACAGTGCCTTACCAATTTTATTTGGTGAAAATATTGGCACGACCATTACAGCGGTATTAGCGTCACTAGGTGCTTCGATTTATGCGAAACGTGCAGCCGCTGCACATGTACTTTTTAATATTATCGGTACGTTTATTTTCATGCTATTCTTCACACCATTTATGCAATATGTTCAATGGGTAAGCGAGTTATTTCATTTAGAACCTCGTATGCAAATTGCGATTGCTCATGGCTCGTTCAATGTATTTAATATGATGATTCAATTGCCATTTATTGCAGGATTAGCAACCTTAGTAACAAAATTGCTACCAGGACATGACGGCCATATTAATGTCACAACGAAGCATTTAGATCCTTCTTTTATTGATTCTTCTCCAGCGATTGCGCTGGGTCAAGCCAAAGAAGAGGTATTACGAATGGGTGAACATGCTTTACGTGGTTTAGAAGAAACGTTTTTATACATGAAAACAGGTGAAGCTGAACACGTCCCTACAGTTTTACAATTAGAGGCTGGCCTCAATCATCTAGATAATGAAATTACTGATTATTTAGTCATGGTGTCTAAGCAGCCCCTTTCTCGTGCAGACTCAGTAAGACATCATACACTATTAACAAATGTGCGAGACTTTGAACGTATTGGTGATCACTTTGAAAATATTTTAGAGCTTTTACAATATAAGGATCATCATGAAGTGAGCTTAAGTAAATCTGCAAGACAAGATCTAATTGGCATGTTTAGTTTAGCTATAGAGGCTGTCCGTAAAAGTATACAGGCTTTAGATACAGCAAGCTTAAGTTTAGCTCAAGAAGTAACGGAGTTAGAAAGCTTGATAGATGATATGGAGGATAAACTTCGTCAGAAACATATTGCACGCTTGAATACCAATGAATGCAGTGGTGCTGCAGGAATTGTCTATATGGACATTGTAAGTAACCTGGAGCGAATTGGTGACCATGCGGTAAATATTGCAGACTCTATTTTAGGCATTCGTCATTAACTAGATGAAACTTTTCACTTTGTTAGTTCGTATGAAAGACAACGTACGATAAAAGGAGAGAAACTTTATGGAAGTTGTTGGCTGGATCTTAGTATTAGCCTGCTTTATTATTTCATTTGTTGGTTTAGTCTATCCGATCATCCCAGGTGTCCTGTTTTTAGTAGGCGGATTTTTGCTATATGGTTTATTTTTCTCCTTCGCCGAGTTAAGCTGGTGGTTCTGGATTATTGAAATATTATTTGTAGTGCTGTTATTTGGTGCGGATACAGTGGCGAATGCATTTGGCATTAAAAAGTTTGGCGGCTCAAACGCAGGAATGTGGGGAAGCACCATTGGATTATTAATTGGCCCATTCGTCATCCCCGTGGCTGGTATTCTTATTGGTCCATTTTTAGGGGCAGTCATTGCTGAATTAATAGTGGAGAAACGGACATTTAGTGAGGCTGTGAAAAGTGGTGTTGGCTCATTAATAGGCTTTTTAACCTCCACTATTGCTAAGGCTGTTATTCAAATTGTGATGATCATTGTATTTTTTATCGCGATTTAATATTTACGTTTGAAGTTTAATGAATGGGACTAGTGGGTAAGATAGTAAACGTATTGGTTTTTCAGTCAAAAGGCTGAAATCTTCTAATTGAAGTATTTTTCGTTGAATGGTTTGACCAATTTTGATAATCTAATGATGTACTAAATATTTCTTATTTTAGGGAGGAACTTAACAATGGCTTACGAATTACCACAATTAACTTACGCTTATGACGCATTAGAACCACATATCGATGCAAAAACAATGGAAATTCACCATTCTAAACACCACAATACTTATGTAACAAACTTAAACGCAGCAGTAGAAGGAACTGAATTTGCTGAAAAAGACATTAACGACTTAATCGCAAACCTTGACGCTCTTCCAGCTGACAAACAAACTGCTGTACGCAACAACGGTGGCGGACATGCTAACCATACATTATTCTGGGAAGTAATCGCTCCAGACGGTTCTAATACTCCAGTTGGTGATGTAGCAAAAGCAATCGATGCGAAATTCGGTTCTTTCGATGCTTTCAAAGAAGAATTTGCAAAAGCTGCTACAACTCGCTTCGGTTCAGGCTGGGCATGGTTAATCGTGGATGGTGACTCAGTAGCTGTTACGTCTACTCCAAACCAAGACTCTCCAGTAATGGAAGGTAAAAAACCAGTCCTAGGCTTAGATGTTTGGGAACATGCATACTACTTAAACTACCAAAACCGTCGTCCAGATTATATCGGTGCATTCTGGAACGTAGTAAACTGGGATGTAGTAGAAGCTAAATTCCAAGCTGCTAAATAATTATTAATAGTAAACGGCTATGCTAAGGTGAGGAATCACCGAGGCGTAGCCTTTTTTATTGGATAAAAATGCAAAAAAAGGAGAAAACAACTAGGGCAACCTTTCCACTTTATATACCGTCCAATAAATGATGTTTCCATAATAATTCTTAAGTGCATGCTTTCCTGTCAAACCTACGAATGGTATACTAAGTATCGTGTATTGAAATGAACAAAAGATAAGGAGGGGAATACATATGCGCAAAGCACCAGGGAAAAATCGCGCAGCGAGTGTTAAAGCTAAACATCACTCTAATTTAACATTTCGTATGAATATCCTTTTCTTTGCAATATTTATCGTATTTTCAATGTTAATATTTAGACTAGGCTATATGCAAATCGTTAAAGGGGAAGATTATGTACGCGATTTAGAGCGTAAAGAAGAGGTACCTGTTAATACAAGTGTGCCAAGGGGACGTATGTATGATCGATACGGCCGTATTTTAGTAGACAATCATCCAGAAAATGCGATTACGTATACGAAAATGCAAACGACCACAACAGAAGAAATGCTAAACATAGCCGAAAAGGTGGCACAATTAATTGAGCAACCAACGAATCGTGTCACATTGCGTGATAAACAAGATTTTTGGATTATCAAAAATCATGACCCTGCCTATGAAAAAGTTACAGATGCTGAAGAAGCTAAAATTCGAGCGAAAGAAAATATTACAACAAGTCAAATCAATGCAGAGATTGATAAACTAGTACGCGAACGCATTACCAATGAAGAACTTTTGCAATTGACAGAGAAAGACTTAGAAGTATTAGCAATCTTTAGAGAGATGGCATCTGGTTATAATCTATCACCTCAAATTATAAAAAGTGAAAATGTTTCGGCAGATGAATTTGCACGTGTCTCCGAGCGTTTAACTGAACTACCAGGGGTCAACACAACAACAGATTGGAAACGAGTAAAACTATCATCACTATCCATTCTTGGTCGTACAACTGTACCAACAAAAGGGATCCCAAAAGAGAAGCTGAATTATTATTTAGCCCGTGACTATTCACGAAATGACCGAGTAGGGGAAAGTTATATTGAAGCGCAATATGAAGAGTTACTACAAGGCCAAAAAACAGTTGTCAAAAATATTACCAATAAAAAAGGACAGGTAGTCGATACTATTACAACTTATGAAGGTGAGCCTGGTAAAGATTTAATATTATCACTGGATAGTGAGCTACAGGCTGAAACCGAGAAAATTGTAGAAGAAGAACTGCTTAATTTAAAAGCCCTTCCTGGATCGTATTTATTAGATCGTGCTTTCTTAATCATGATGGATCCTAACACAGGAGAAGTATTATCTATGGCTGGTAAGAAAATTGAAAAGGACCCTGAAACAGGGAAAAATATAATTGTTGATTATTCATATGGATCATTTACGACAGCTTATGAAGCTGGTTCATCTGTTAAGGCAGCAACAGTTCTGACGGGGTACAATCAAGACGTTATATCGATGGGCACTTCCATGGGCGATGAACCTATCAAGTTAGCTAGCACTGACCCTAAAACGTCTATATTTAACCGATCTGGTTATATACCAATGAATGATCTGTTGGCATTAGAACGTTCTTCCAACTCCTATATGTTTAAAATTGCGCTATTGCTTAATGGAACACCTTATAGCTATGGTATGCCATTACGTTTAAAGGACGATACGTTCTCGAAAATGCGTAATAATTATGCTCAATTTGGATTAGGTGTGAAGACAGGTATTGATTTGCCAAATGAATTTAGCGGGGTACGTGGTCCATCAGGTCTAACGATGGGCGGTAAGACACTTGACTTGGCTATTGGTCAGTATGACACTTATACAACTCTACAATTAGCACAGTATATTTCAACAATAGCTAATGGTGGCTACCGTATTCAGCCACATGTGGTGAAAGAAGTTCGTGATCCGTCTCAGGATGGTAAGCAACTTGGACAATTAGTGACTGAAATAGGACCAACTATTCTTAATCAAATAGATAATCCTAAAGAAGAGATTGACTATGTTAAACAAGGACTACGTCGTGTATATACTGGTTCATATGGTACAGCACGTGCTCAATTTGCGGATGCTCCTTATACGGCAGCAGGGAAAACAGGGACTGCTGAGGTAGTTTATTATGGTCCATTACGTGAATACTTTGGTACAAACACGATTAACTTAACACATGTTGGTTTTGCACCATATGAAAACCCTGAAATTGCCTATGCAGTTGTTATTCCATGGGTTAATACAAATTTAGCTCCACATTACTCTCAAAATAATGTTATTGCTAGACGTTCTCTAGATAAGTACTTTGAATTAAAAGCAAAATATCAAGCTGAAAAAGTAACAGATAGTAACGTAAAACAGCCAATTTTACCTGCCATTACAAAGGAAAAAATTGGTGAGAATGAGCAATAATAAGAAAACCGCTAGGCACCCCAGTGCCTAGCGGTTTTTTTATGGAAGAAAGCAAGCTTTACGCAGATAACTGCTGGATGGCTAGTTCAAATTGCTCCCGTGGTTTTACGCCATAGAGTTCTAAATTATGATCGAAATAAGAAGCTAGCATATAATCGATCGCCTCTTGTAGTGTCAATTCGCGATGATCCATGAGTAGAGATAGATAGGTTTTAAAATAATCGGCATTTTGTACTTTTGCATGTTTCATGACAAAGGTCAAACTCCTCATCAATTACGCCTCGCTATAATGGCTCCAGACTTTTTCGTTCAGTATCTGTGACATCCGCCGAGACTTTTTCTTTCCCTTCTATAGAAAAGGGGGCTGTACCTACGCATTGCTGTCGGTACAAAAAACATTTGCTGAATCAAGATAATGTATTTCCTGACACAATTGCTTATTATAGCACCTTTCCATTAGGAAGCAAGTGTCATCTTCATTCAGAAGATGACTCTTATCCCTTAAGGTGGTGAAATGGAGGGTATGGCCCCTTTTCTTTGGGAGTCAATCATCTACTGAATGATGATAAAGCCTTCAAAGAATGTCACGGATTTTGAACTGTGCTTGCACAATTCAAAATCAAGATGCAATTACGACAAGGCAAAATGCATTCCAATTGTAAATACGTCTTTACAATCGTTTACAAAGCATTACATTCCTTTACATCTCTTTTACCAACTGTTTATACGACTTCAACAATCAGTCATTATAGTAAAGATTGTAAGACAAATAACTATAAAACAGTTAATGACGGAGGCAAATGAGATGAAAAAGTGGAAGTACTTAACGATGACAGCAGTAATGGGTTCTGCATTAATGCTAGGTGCATGTGGTAGCGATTCTGCACAAAATGGAAACAATGCTGAAACGAACGCACCAGCTAGTTCAGGACAAGAAGCTGCTGATGAAAAGCTACAAGGCTCTGTAGCTGGAGATGGCTCATCAACGGTTGCACCAATTATTGAAGCAGTTGTTGAAGAGTATGCAGGCGCACAACCAGATGTCAAAGTATCAGTGGGGGTTTCTGGTACTGGTGGTGGTTTTGAAAAATTCATCGCGGGTGAAACAGACTTTTCAAATGCATCTCGTAATATAAAAGATGAAGAGAAAGCAAAACTAGAAGAAGCTGGTATTGATTTTACAGAACTAGCTCTAGCATATGATGGTTTATCGGTAGTCGTGAATCCAGAGAATGATTGGGCGAAGGATTTAACGGTAGAACAACTACAAAAAATTTGGATTGAAGATGGCAAAGAGAAAAAATGGTCTGACATTGATCCATCTTGGCCAGATGAAAAAATCGTTTACTATTCACCAGGTACAGATTCAGGCACATACGATTACTTTGATGAAGTCATTTTAGACGGAGCTGATCTAGTAAGCTCAGCAACCTTATCAGAGGATGATAATATGCTAGTACAAGGTGTTTCAGGTGACAAAAATGCTATAGGATTCTTCGGCTATGCTTACTACCTAGAAAATAAAGATAAATTAAATATTGTGAAAGTAAATGGTGTAGAGCCAACTAATGAAACAATAGAAGCAGGAGAATATTCGCCACTTTCTCGCCCACTATTCACATATGTAAAAAATAGTGCCATGAAAGATAATGAAGCAGCTTATGATTTCGTTAAATTTACATTAGAAAACGCAGGTGATATGGCTGAGGCTGTTGGCTATGTTCGTTTACCTGCAGAAGAATATACTGAAGGCTTAAAAACTTTAGAAGGCTTAAAATAAGTAGACATGCATAGAGGGAAAGAGATGTATGCTCTTTCCCTCCCTTATTTGAAAGGAGCTCCCAATGGTTTCTCAAAAGGAAAATAAGACATCATCTGTGCAGCAATTAATTGCAAATTCGCGCAATCATAAAACAAAGAAAATAGTGGAAAAAGCAATGCCAACTCTATTATTTTCTGCAGCAATTATCTCTATTTTGACGACATTTGGCATTGTTTTCACCCTTATTTTTGAAACGTTTGAATTCTTTAAACGTGTGTCGATAACGGATTTCCTTTTTGGTACTAAGTGGTTACCGTTTTCAGGAAATGAGCCGTTATTTGGGATTTTGCCGTTAATCGCTGGTACATTAAAAGTGACACTTATTGCAGTTGTAGTAGCCGTACCATTTGGAATTGCTTCAGCTATCTATTTAAGTGAATATGCAAGTGAAAAAACAAGACGTATCGTGAAGCCTATTTTAGAAGTATTAGCAGGTGTACCGACTATCGTTTACGGATTCTTTGCTTTAACGTTTGTCACACCTTTATTACAAGAAATTGTACCTGGACTCAAATTATTTAATGCGCTTAGTCCTGGTATTGTTGTAGGGATTATGATTTTACCAATGATTACTTCTCTTTCAGAGGATGCCATGTCATCGGTACCAAATAGTATGCGCGAAGGAGCTTTAGCCCTAGGTGCAACGAAATTTGAGGTAGCGATTAAAGTAGTATTACCAGCTGCACTATCTGGCATTATTGCTTCTGTAGTATTAGCCATTTCCCGGGCAATTGGGGAAACAATGATTGTTTCGCTTGCTGGTGGATCGACACCGAAATTTGATTTCAATGTCACGGACTCTATCCAAACAATGACAGCGTACATTGTACAAGTTTCAACAGGTGACGCAGGTTATGGTACAACGATCTACTACTCTATCTATTCTGTTGGATTTACACTATTTATCTTTACGCTAGTAATGAATTTACTTGCTCACTATATTTCGAAACGCTTCAGGGAGGTTTACTAGCATGCGCTATATGGATGACACAGTCGTCATGAAACGAATGACAAAGCGTATTACATTTAATAAAGTTTGGAAAACCTTATTTTTCTTAGCTACTACGTTTGCGCTTGTTACCTTAGCTATTTTGCTTTACCGCATTGTGACACAGGGAATTGATTATTTAAATATTGATTTCTTAACGAATTTTGCATCACGCTTTGCGGATAAAGCAGGTGTCAAAGCTGCCTTACTAGGTTCACTTTGGTTAATGGCAGTTGTAGCGCCAGTATCCATTATTCTAGGTGTAGGTACGGCGATTTATTTAGAGGAATATGCCAAGAAAAATAGAATCAACGACTTTATTCGTATGAATATCTCGAATCTAGCAGGTGTACCTTCGATCGTTTTTGGATTACTTGGGTTAACTATTTTTGTACGCATGATGGGTTTAGGCAAAAGCATTTTAGCTGCTGGCTTAACAATGAGTTTATTAATTCTACCTGTTATTATTGTGGCTGCACAGGAGGCTATTCGTGCAGTACCAAATGAACAACGTGAAGCTTCATATGGTATGGGCGCAACAAAATGGCAAACGATTTTACGAGTGGTGCTTCCAGCCGCTATCCCTGGTATTTTAACAGGAAGTATTTTAGCTCTGTCTCGTGCAATTGGGGAGACAGCGCCACTTGTTGTGATTGGGATTCCGGTCATCCTGCAATTTTTACCAAATAGTTTATTGAGTCAATTCACTGCCTTACCGATGCAAATCTATGATTGGGCAAAACGTCCGCAAGAAGCATTTCAGTATGTGGCCTCAGCTGGTATTTTAGTGCTTATGACTGTACTTTTATTGATGAACTCTATAGCCATCTTTATTCGAAATAAATTCCAAAAACGTTATTAATGAGGTGACCTTATGGTATTAGATTTAAAAGAGGAAAAAACAATTGTCAAATTGAATCAAGCGACAACTAAGTCTTCCGCTGATGTAGCGAAAAATATTGTTTATGATACACGTGACTTAAATTTATGGTACGGTGATCATCATGGCTTAAAGGATATTAATTTAAGTATTTATGAAAATGAAGTAACGGCGATTATTGGGCCTTCTGGCTGTGGTAAATCTACGTATCTAAAAACATTAAACCGAATGGTAGAGCTTGTGCCAAGCGTTCGTACATCAGGTGAAATTTTATATCGTGAGCGTAATATTTTAGATAAAAGCTATACGGTTGAGGAATTAAGAACACGCGTAGGAATGGTGTTCCAAAAGCCAAACCCATTCCCAAAATCTATTTATGATAATATTGCCTACGGACCAAGAATTCATGGCATAAAAAATAAAAAGATTTTGGATGAAATTGTTGAGAATTCTCTAAGAGGTGCAGCCATTTGGGATGAGGTCAAGGATCGTTTAAATCAAAATGCCTATGGTTTATCTGGTGGTCAGCAACAGCGTATATGTATTGCAAGATGCTTAGCGATTGAACCAGATGTCATCTTAATGGATGAACCAACATCTGCACTAGACCCAATTTCAACACTAAAAGTGGAAGAGCTAGTGCAAGAGTTGAAAAAGGACTATTCTATTATTATTGTGACACATAATATGCAGCAAGCTGCACGTATTTCTGATCGTACAGCGTTCTTCCTTAGCGGAGAAGTTGTAGAATACGATAAAACAGATATCATCTTCCAGACACCAGCAGATCAGCGTACGGAAGACTATATTTCAGGACGTTTCGGCTAAGGAGGAGCAATAGATGGTAGTACGTGAGCGTTTTGAACAGGAGTTAAAAGAAGTTCAAGGGCAATTTATTGCACTCGCCAATAGCAGTATTCTCGCATTAAAAACGGCTTTTGAAGCATTAGTAGAACAGGATTTAGAAAAAGCATTGAAAATTCTTGAAGACGATTTAATCATTAATCGCCTTGAAGAAGAAATAAATGACCATGTGATCTTAATGATTGCTAAACAACAACCTGTAGCAACAGATTTACGTCGTCTCATGGTTCTTGTCAAAGCAGCAGCAGATATGGAAAGAGTGGGCGACTATGCGGTTAATATCGCAAAAGAAGCTATTCGAATTGGTAAAGAACCGATTGTGTTCCCTATGACAAATCTACAAACGATGTGTAATAAAACCGTAGAAATGCTAGAGAGCATCATGAAGGCCTTTACGGAGGAAGATACTGTACGTGCCAAAGAAATTGCTGAACTAGATGATTATGTGGATGATTTATATGGAGCAACAGTCACACTCTTGCTACGTGCCGGAGTAGAAGACCCAACACATATTTCTCAAATCACGCATCTAACATTTATTTGCCGATATTTAGAACGTTCAGCAGATCATGCCACAAATATTGCAGAACATCTTTTTTACTTAGTAAAAGGCAAACATTATGAATTAAATAATTAACTAAAGAAGAGCTACTTGCTAGCTCTTCTTTTCATTTGCAAAAAATGATTGGAAACAGCAACATTGTTTTTTTATATGGCGTCTATATAGCGAGCGTTTTGGTATTGTCAAAAAAAATTTTTGGTTATACTATAGACATTATCCAAAAAATGTGGTGCTTAGGAGGTGCTGCTTCGTGAAAGACCCGATTGAATCACTCATAGAAAAGTTTGATCAAGATATGTCACTAGAACAACGTAATTATTTACGTTTTCTCTATGAAAACTTACATCTTGAGGAATTAAGCAACAGGGAACAACATTATTTTATTGACTATTTTTTCAAGAGTGAACCATTACGAAATATGGCAGCATTTGCACTAGAATTGGCAGACATTCTGCATGAAATTCGAGAAAATATTCCTGCTATTGAGAAAGCTGAGAGACTAGCTAATGGCAAGGAGCAGCGCTTGTATTACGAGCGGAAATGGTCAGAGACAAGACGCCAAAAGCTAAAACAGCAAACAACCAAGAATGGTAATATTTTTTATGTGCCCTTTCATGAGTTCAAACAAGATCCAGGCCCCATGATTATTTGTTTAGAGCAAACGACAGGGATGGCAGCTTATTCTGAACTGTGTAAAAGCATGATTTTACCGTTATTTATGAGTGCACATCGTGAAAATCGCGATTTATATATTGTCCCTTATGACCGTCAAATCCATGTTCACTATCGCTTTGAAAATGGTCATTTAAATTTAGCTGATTTTAAGAGTTTTATCGAATATAAGTCTAAAGGAGAAGCAGAACTTTTGCCTGTTTTACAGTTTGTTAAATCCTTACTGCACGAAAATCAACTAGGCTCTGAAGCCGAAGTTATTATTTTTACAGAAGGCACTCCTATTGATGGGCAACATCTCGTCAGTAAGCAAGCAAAAGCGATGTTAGAGGAAATGAAACGAAAATACTATGCTGAGTTTTCTGTGATTGCCATGCATGAAGATAATTTTAATAAACAACAATTTTGGTTTGCCAACAAGGCTTTTTTTGCAGATGATGCAATACAATAACAAAATGGGGCTAACCTTAACTGCAGGTCAGCTCCTTTTTATTGGAGATACATAGGTACTTTAAAGGAGAAATATATGGATTCATTACATTGGTTTTTACCTAAATTTACAGTTCCAACTTGGATGGATGTCTTAATAGCTATCATTATTTGCATAGTTGGTTGGCTTATACAACGATTTGTCATAAAAAAAATAATTAATCGTCTGGTAACCTTTTTAAGAAATCGCCATCGAAATTTCCAAGCAAATGTGCTTGCACAATTTAATAAAGCCATTGGCTATGCATTTATGACGGCAGTCATTGTACTAAGCTTATCTTATTTAATAGATGTTTCTTTATTTACGCATAAATCAACGAAAAATTTTGTATTGTCTATTATGGTGTTTTTTGCTTTTAAAGGTATATACGATGTTTTAAATTTCTATACAAAACAGCCATTCCAACTAACTAGTGAAGAGGAACAAAATGTATTATTACCGTTTTTCCTACGAATTGGTAAAGTAATCATTATGATATTTGCCATGTTCACAATCGCCTCATTTTGGAATTTTAACTTGAATGGCTTTTTAACAGGGATTGGCTTAACAGGGGTTGCGATTGCTTTTGGGATTCGGGATACATTAGCTCATGTGTTTGGTGGGATGTCTGTGGCGCTTGATAATCCATTTCAAATTGGCGATTGGATTGCGACCGAGGATCAAAAAATAGAAGGAACAATTGAGGATATTAATCTTCGCAGTACATTAATTCAAACAGGAGATAAAGGGCTTGTATATGTGCCGAACTCTTATTTGGTTAATCGTCCCATTTATAATTTATCGAGACGAGAAAAGCGCAAATGCGAACAATTTTTATATGTAGCTGCTACAAATGAAGAAGAAACATTACGCAGCGTCTTAACGGCCATTCATAAGGAAATTTATTTACATGCTGGAACAGAGAAAGACATGATCCATGTTTATATCGATGAATTTCATCATGATAGTTATCGTGTACTTATCCGTTTCTTTGTCGCTACGAATGATACAGCCATCATGCTAGAAGTACGCCAGGAAATTTTCTTTGCCATTCGCCAAATTTTGGAGGAGTTATCAATTACTCTAGTGTCACCTGATGAGGAGGAAGGGCTAAGAAGTAAAAAATAATTTGAATTGTAAGATAGTTTGCATTACAATATAACCTAGCAAACAGCGTTGATGAAGAGTAGTAACTATTAGTATTTGTCATAGAGAGCTAGTGGTTGGTGGAAACTAGTACAAATGAATGGTGAATGGACTTCGGAGCTCTAATCCTGAACAACAGTATGGATTAGCGTATGCCTACGTTATAAGGCTTAGAGAGGGTCTTGCAATTAGACCAATGAAGGTGGCACCACGGCTTTTCCGTCCTTTTGTGATGGAAAGGCCTTTTTATATGCATCTGGTGTAGTAGAGCAGAGCTTAGAGAAGGAGAGAAGAGAATGACAGTTGAGCTTAGAAAGTATGCCATAACAGTATTACAGGGGGATATGATGACCCCTATCTCTGTCTATCAATCACTGAAAGGACAGCATAAAATGTTGTTCGAATCGTCAGCCAAGCATGAGGAAAGTGGACGTTATTCCTTTATTGCAGTTAATCCAGTGGCTGAATTAAAAGGAAATAATGAAGAATATTTCTTTCTTAAAGGAATGGAAAAAGAAAAGTCGAGAGGGAATGTGCTCGATTACTTAAGGCAAGTGATGCCATTCCATGATGAGACCTATCCATTCCCCTTTTTTGGAGGGGCCATTGGTTACTTTGGTTATGAAACTGCTTTTTATTCAGAAAAAATCGGAGAATATTTACAGGACGAATTAGCCATGCCTGATGTCCATGTTTTTTTCTATGACACATTTATTGTTTTTGATCATTTAACGCAGGAAATTACACTAGCTTCAATAGACCTATTTAGAGAGGGGCGTTCCTTAGAGGAGATGGAGGCAGCTATCTCGACGATGGCACAGCAGCTTTATACCGGCACAACATTTGATGCATTGAAAGTAGATAGACTTGAGTTTAAGCCAATCATATCAAAGGAGCAATTTATCTCTTTGGTAGAGCGTGCGAAACAGCATATTCTGAAGGGAGATATTTTTCAAATTGTGTTATCACAACGCTTCTCAGCCCCGTTTACAGGTTCACCGTTTGCGCTTTATCGTCAATTACGCCTATCCAATCCTTCCCCGTATATGTTCTATATGGATTATGGATCTTATATTATTTTGGGAACATCCCCAGAAAGCCTTGTAAAGGTAAAGAATCGGAAGGTGACAACAAATCCAATCGCAGGTACCAAGCCTCGTGGGGAGACAGTTGAGCAGGACGAAGCAATGGCAAATGCCTTATTGGAAGATGAAAAGGAAATGGCGGAACATCGCATGTTAGTGGATCTAGGGCGCAATGATCTTGGCCGTATTGCAAAAGTTGGCTCTGTAAAGCTGATGAAATACATGCATATTGAACGCTATAAATATGTCATGCATATTGTGTCAGAGGTTTTAGCAGATCTACGAAACGACCTCCATGTCTTAGATGTACTTCGCGCTTGTTTACCTGCTGGCACAGTGTCAGGAGCACCAAAAATTCGTGCGATGCAGCTTATTAATGAATTAGAGCCAGTAAAGCGTGGCGTGTATGCGGGAGCAGTTGGCTATATATCCACGACAGGTGATATGGATTTGGCACTTGCAATTCGTACCATGATCATTAAAGATGAGAAAGCCCATGTACAGGCAGGGGCGGGTATTGTTCACGATTCAGTACCATTATCTGAATATGAGGAAACGCTCAATAAAGCGCGTGCACTATTGGAGGTTAAAAAATGATTTTGTTAATTGATAATTACGATTCCTTTACCTACAATCTATTTCAACAAATAAGCATGCTCGGGAAAAACGTCAAGGTCGTGAGGAATGATGCTATTACAATAGAAGAAATACAAGAAATGTCGCCAGAAGCCATTATTTTATCCCCTGGACCAGGAACACCAGCCGAAGCAGGTATCACAGTTGATGTTATCAAGGAGCTGTATCAAAAGTTCCCTATATTAGGCATTTGTCTTGGCCATCAATCTATTGGGCAGGCTTTCGGGGCAAAAATCGTGCAGGCCCAAACTATCATGCATGGAAAGCTGTCATATCTGCAATATGAACAAACAGGTTTATTTGCACAATTAGAGGGCGATATTCAAGTAATGCGTTATCATTCTCTTATTATTGAAGTACCATCTTTACACAGTGATTTTAACATTATCGCAAAAGCGAGTGATGACGGTGAGATTATGGCCATCCAACACAAGAAATATCCACTTTACGGTCTGCAATTTCATCCTGAATCAATCGGCACGAAAGAAGGAAGCAGGATGATGCAAGCCTTCCTAGAAAGCATTGCTTAAATGAAAAAAGCTGCCGCCTCATTCTTAAATGGGATATCTGGCGACAGCTTTTTATTATTGTTTTTTCCCTGTAATCAACTTTGCGATTTCCTCTAAAGACATGGAAGAATTGACTTCATAAGCGCCAATTTGTAGGCTACGTGCATATCTTGCGTTAGCGAGTAGTAACTCCATTTCAACACTATTAGGTATAATGCCACCATCTTCAAGCTTTTGGGCAACAATATATGGTGTAATCCCACTATATATTTGCAGTGTCATTGTTGTACCATCTGCACTTGTTTCTTTAGCAGGCTGTTCTGAAGAATCTGTAGTAGAAGTTTCTTCAGTAGTATGTACTTGTTTTACTTGTTTCTTTAACGCAGCAATTTCTTGATCTGCTTTATTTAGCTTATTTTGCAGTTCTTCAACATATTTCGGATTGGGAGAACTTTTTGCTGGTAGCCCAATATTCACATCAAAGCGACTTGCAAGTGCTAGCAAAGCCCCGACAACAAAAATGGCTAGGCCAAATGCACGGATGGTAGACTTATTCATCTATTATCGACCTCCGTTTGCAATCACTTGACGAACTTGTTCTTCTGTTAAATTCGAGCGTATACTGATATCTCCTACAGAAAGCCCTTGTTTATTTAATTCGAGTACCTGGCTAACAATAATTTGATGAATCGGCTTTGCTTGCGATGGATTAGGCGCTACTTTTGAAGCTAGTGCGGCCTGTTGAACAGCTTGCATAACTTGTTGAACTTTAGGACTTTGAACGCTAGGACTTGGTATTGATTTAGATTTTACTTGAAACTCTGGTTCTAATAGTAGTTCTTCCTCTACAATTTTCAAACGACGTTTCAAATTATTCGTTTCTTGGAATATTGAGATGGATAATTCTTCGACATCTTTCTCGACTTTTTTCGTGCTATTTTTGAAAAAGAACGATATGACGATCAAAAGAATCCCAACGCTCATTAATATGATGGATAAATCCAATAGTTTCACCTCGTTGTAGTATGTAATTATAAGATATTTTACCATATGCAAACTTAATATGAAATGAAGGTAGATTTTTTTTTAGTTTATGTTATAATAGGTTAGTCGTATAGATCATGCTCAAATTTAAATTCTTGATATAGAGTGGGAGGGTTAATGATGCGCGTAAACATTACTTTAGCTTGCACAGATTGCGGCGAACGTAACTACATTTCTAAAAAGAACAAGCGTAACAATCCAGAGCGTCTTGAACTTAAAAAATATTGCTCTCGCGAGAAGAAATACACTCTTCACCGTGAAACAAAGTAATCGCTCATTAAGCCAAAACCACAAGTGGTTTTGGCTTTCTACATTTTATGAAACAATTTCAATGAAATGGCTCTAAGTGGATGCGAAGTTTTACTATATAGGAGGTAGCCTGGGTGGATAAAACAACATTACGAAACAAGGTACGAGAAATGCTTGCGACTATGGATGAAGAAGTATATCTTAGACAATCTATAGCTGTAGTAAAAAAGTTGCTGCAGGAACCATATATAATAGAAGCAAATATTATTGGCATTACCATTTCTAATAAGCCAGAAGTCGACACAATTCTTTTAATTGAAGAACTATGGCAGCTTGGGAAAAAGGTCGCTGTGCCAAAGTGCCACCCCAAAACAAGAGAAATGACATTTTATGCCATTGAATCATTTGCTCAGCTTGAAACAGTATATATGCATTTGCGTGAACCTATTCCCGAGAAATGTGAGTTAGTTGACGCAAATGAGATGGATATCATCCTTGTACCAGGTGTTGTTTTTGATCGTTTTGGCTATCGAATAGGGTACGGCGGTGGTTATTATGATCGCTATGTATTAAACTATAAAAAGGGTAAATTGATGTCTTTACTTTTTGATGAACAGATCGTTAATCGTGTACCTTCCGAGGAACATGATTGCCCTGTAGACATCATTGTGACACCAACAGAACGTATTGACTGTCTAGCACAACGAGGAGCGAACGAAAATGGATAAAATGTTAGATATTTATGAACTCTTGAAAACTTATGGCACTTATATTTATACACGAGACCCTATTGGCGATTTGATGTTAATGGAGGATGAAATACGAGAGCTCTATAAAGCGAATGTACTAGACATAAAAGATTACCAAATGGCATTATTACTAATTCGACAAGAAACAACAAAACTTCGTATGAAAGAGAATAAAAAGTAATGTTTGAAATACAATGTAATGGGGTATTGTAAAATTAATGTAACATGTATGTAATATTCTTAAAAACAGTGGGTTACCGCTGTTTTTATGTTTTTACGAAACTTTTTACATTGTAAAACGTATATATAGATATCTGGTGCATATACGAGCGAGGAGCGTAAATTTTCCAAAAGATATGTGTTGATTATCTGTAAAAAATGGATTAAGATATATTTTGTTTCAGTAACAAAATGTAAAAAATTATTATTTTTTTGTAAGGAAGTAGGGAGGATGTTAGGAATGAGAACAATAAAGTGGCCTAAACATTCATTTATGATACTAGCAATTATAGCAACTTGGATCAAAACGGTCATTGTTTACCACACAAGCTTTGAGATGAAAATTGAAAATGCAATGCAACAATTTATTTTATTTATTAACCCATTAAGCTTCTTGCTATTTACGTATGGTTTATCACTATTCTTTAAATCAGCAAAAGCTAGAAACCGTTATTTAATTTCGATAAGCATAATTTTATCAGTAGTCCTTTACGGAAATGTAGCGTTCTATCGTTTCTATAATGACTTTATTACACTACCGGTATTATTCCAAACAAGTAACTTTAGTGACTTAGGTACTTCAGTAGCAGCTATTGTAGAGCCTTGGGATGTATTATATTTTGTCGATGTACTTATTTTAATCTTAGCGAATAAATTTATACCAAAAATGAAAAATTCGTTCAAAGTTAATGTGGAATTCCGTCGTGCATTCTTTGTGTTGGCGATTGCTATGTCATTCTTAAATTTAGGTTTAGCCGAAACAGAGCGTCCACAATTATTAACACGTAGTTTTGACCGTGAATTGCTTGTGAAAAACATTGGTACGTACAATTACCATTTGTATGATATTTATATTCAAACTAAATCATCTGCCCAACGTGCGTTAGCGGATGGTAGTGAATTAGTTGAAGTAAACAACTATGTTCGCTCTAATCAGGCAGCAGTCAACCCAGAAATGTTTGGGAAATATAAAGGCCGCAACTTAATTGTTGTGTCTATGGAGTCTTTACAAAACTTTGTCATTAATAATGACATGAATGGCCATGAAATTACGCCGTTCTTAAACTCTTTAACAAAAGATAAAGATACGTATTATTTCAGTAACTTCTATCACCAAACAGGTCTAGGAAAAACATCTGATTCAGAGTTTATTGTAGAAAACTCATTGTTTGGTTTAGGTCGTGGTGCAGTATTCTTCACACATGGTGGAAATACGTATAACTCCATGGCAGAACGCCTTGGGGAAAATGGATATTTTACTAATGTCATGCACCCAAATAATAAATCATTCTGGAATCGTGACATCATGTATCAATCATTAAAAATCAATAAATTCTATGATATAGATTCTTATACAGTGGAAGAAGGGCAAGCTGTTAACTGGGGAATGAAAGATACCCCATTCTTAGAGCAATCTGCTGCTTTAATGAAAGATATGCCCCAACCATTTTATTCGAGACTTATTACGTTAACAAATCACTATCCATTTACATTGGATCCAGAAGATATCATGATCCCTGAATACGATTCAAACTCAGGAACATTAAATCGCTACTTCCAAACAGTACGTTATATGGATGAAGCTTTAAAAGATTTCTTCCAACAATTAAAAGATCAAGGTGTTTATGATAACTCAATTATCGTTATGTATGGTGACCACTACGGTATTTCAGAAAACCATAACAAAGCGATGGCACAATATTTAGGAAAAGATCAAATTACACCATTTGATAATGCACTACTACAAGAAGTACCTTTATTCATCCACATCCCAGGATCTGATGATGGTAAAGAAATGACTGAAATGGCAGGACAAATGGATTTACGTCCAACAATTTTACACCTTCTTGGCGTTGAAACGTCAAAAGATATGCAAATGGGTGCAGATTTATTCTCTCCAGAGCATGAGAACTTTGTCGTGTTCCGTGATGGACGCTTTATTACAGATAAATACGTTTATGCTGGTGAAGCTTGCTATGACAAATCAACTGGCGAAGAAATCGATGTGGAGCCATGTCAGCCATATGCTGATCGTGCAACAATGGAACTCGAAAATTCTGATGCCATCATTAATGGAGACCTGCTTCGTTTCTATGATGAAAAGACAGGTAACTTAAAACAAGAATCAGTCAAGTAAACAAAGAGAGATCTCATCATGAGATCTCTTTTTTACATTGTAGAATTGACAAATTTGTTGAAGTGATTATAATTAGTGTAAATATCTGCATAACGAAGATTTGTTTTCACATTTCGGAGTATAAGAGTTAAAGGCATAGAAAAGAACAAGTAACTTTAATGGAACTGACAGAGAGTAGCCGGTTGCTGAGAGGCGCAAGGGGATATTAAAGTGAATACATCTTGGAGCTGCGTACCGAAATTTTAGTAGGCTACGACGGGTTTGCATCCGTAATCATTGCAATAGTATCGCTGCGGCTGTACTAATGGAGGAGCGCTATGTGAATAGCTCTCGAAATAAGGTGGTAACACGTTCATAAACGTCCTTTAGGATTTAATCCTAAGGGGCGTTTTTTTATGCATTTGGACAGCCACAATATCTATGCCAAATTAGAGCGACAGCCGTCGTTAGATTAATGAACTCTTATAGATCTTGCAATATTAATTTTTTAATATTACAAGGAGATGTTTTGTATGTTTTTAACACCAAAGGAGCAGTTAGCAATTATTAAAAAGGGGGCTGACAGAATTGTTGATGAACATGAGCTTCTAAAAAAATTAGAGCGCTCTTTTCAAGAGCAAAAGCCATTAACGATAAAGTTGGGACTTGATCCTTCCGCACCAGATATTCATTTAGGTCATGCAGTCGTTTTACGAAAAATAAAACAGATGCAGGATATAGGGCATCAGGCAGTTATTGTCATCGGGGATTTTACAGGCCGTATTGGCGATCCTACGGGGAAATCTAAAGGCCGTGTGGCGTTAAGTGATGAAATGGTTAAAGAAAACGCCAAAACATATTGTGAGCAAATTTTTAAAGTGCTAGACGAAGAGAAAACTACCGTTCGTTTCAATAGTGAATGGTTAGCAAAATTAACATTTGAAGAAGTAATTCAGCTGGCAGCCACTACATCTGTTGCTCGTATTCTAGAGCGTGAAGATTTTCAAAAGCGATACAAGCAGCAAATACCAATTGGCATTCATGAATTTTTCTATCCACTCATGCAAGCATATGATTCTGTAGAGTTAAAAGCTGACATTGAATTAGGAGGAACAGATCAAACGTTCAATATTCTAATGGGACGTACCTTACAAAGACATCGAGGGCTAGAAAAACAAATTGCTATTTTTATGCCGTTACTAGAAGGTTTAGATGGTAAGGAAAAAATGAGTAAAAGCTTAGGGAATTATATTGGCGTCAATGAAGCGCCTGAGGTGATGTTTAAAAAAGTGATGGAAATACCAGATACTTTCATTATAAAATATTACGAATTAGCGACAGATGAGCATCCACTACAAGTGCAGGCTATTCAAGATAGACTTCAAATGGGAGAGAATCCACGGGATCTAAAATTACAATTAGCAGAGGTAGTGACAGCTTTATATCATGGTCATGCTGCCATGGAGGGTGCAAAATCTTATTTTGAAGAAGCTTTTCAAAGGAAGGGTATTCCGAATAACATTCCTATATTGCTTCTAGAAATTGATAAGGAAAGAATAGAAGATATCATACCACAATTAATTACTATCAGTTTTATTCAGAGCAAGAGTGAATTTTTAAGACTCATCAAACAAAATGGCGTTTCCTTGAATGGAGAAAAAATTGCTATCGATGATCTATCTCGAGTTTTATTGAATGATGATGTCTTACAAATTGGCAAGAAGAGATTTCTAAAATTAAATAAATAAAATTGGTTGATTTCAAAGAAAAAAGAGCAATCTCAGATGGAGACTGCTCTTTTTCTGTCTGAAATTTAGTGTAATGTTGGTGGATAACCACTATGAATGATTGTCATGATGACGAACCATCCGAACACGACAGCACTTAATAAGTTGAAAACAACGCTTAAAAGGTTCTTTTCTTTAATTGCTTGGAATGTACCAACTACAGCTAAAATCGCTACTAGACCAAAAATAACCATTAATAAGTTCATTAAAAATAGACACTCCTTTCGACATCAGAAAATGAATGTCGTAAACAATATTCCTCCTTAATTGTAAACGTTCTACTTGTTTTTGTCGAGAACTAATATAACGCAAACTATGAACATTTATCGTCAAATTGTGGCAAAGCCTGTATAATAGAACATTGAGGTGATATCTATGATGAACGTACGTAGTTTTTCTCTTGGTCCAGTCCAAACGAATTGCTATATCGTATCGAATAAAGAAAAAGAGTGTATCGTATTTGATCCAGGTGAAGAAGCGGAGCGTATTATTAAAACAATCCGTAGCAATGGTTTAAAACCGTTGGCCATTTTTTTAACACATGCACATTTTGACCATATTGGTGCTGTGGATGCTGTACGAGAAGCATTTAATGTACCTGTATGGATTCATGAAAAAGAAGTTAGCTGGTTAGGAGATCCAGAAAAGAATGGCTCTAGTAAATATGCCGCATTACCAGATTATAGGGTGGCTGCACCGGCACAAGACACTATCATCAAAGAAGAACAGCAATTTGAAATGAGTAATTTTGTTTTTCGAGCTGTTTTTACACCAGGACATTCACCTGGTAGTATTTCTTATGTATTTGAAAATGATGGCTTTGCTATTGTGGGAGACACACTTTTTGAACAAAGTGTAGGACGTACGGATTTAATAGGTGGGTCCACAAAAATATTATTAGCATCTATCCATGATAAATTATTAACGCTTCCTGAAGATACAATCATTTATCCTGGTCATGGTAATTATACAACTGTCAGTTCGGAAATGGAGACAAATCCGTTTTTAAATGGATTTTAAAAAAGTATGATCTATAAAAAAGCGTATCTCAATGTTAGTGAGATACGCTTTTTCTTTGTATTAATGACCGCCACCAGGTACGTGAATGAATGTTGTATAGTACGTGAAGCCAGCGAAGAATACAGTTAAATATGCTCCGAAAATGTACATGTACATACGTTCTGAAAGGTTTAAGAAGCCTAATAATAAGAATAAACCTGTATTACCTAAGAATAATAGCGATACCTCGTTCATACCACCAAGGTAGAACATAACGGCAAAAATACCTGTCCAGAATGCCATAACTTTATACATATTATCCATGAAATTTCCCCTCCTTTTGCCCACGACACAATAATCTCTTACTCATTATAAATGATAGGAAAGGTGTCTGTAAACTGGAACTTATTCGTCTTTGTGACAAACAAATGGATTTTTTAACTAGCTTTCGATTTCTGTCACGTTTATTTCATATTTACATAAATCACAATTATGTATCATACTTTCAATTTGTATAAATTCACTTTTAGAAAATAGCGCATCTAACTGCCCTTTTAAATAGGATTCATGTAGTGAGCAGACAATCTCTGAATATGTCGTAAGTTGTTCTTGGAATGGACAATTAAAAATGGAGAATGTCACCTTTTTGCCATGCTCTGTTTGTTGAATTTGTGGAACATAGCCAATTAATGCGGCATTGTCAGTTAATAGCTGAAGTTTCTCGTCGAAGGAAATGGAATTATTTATTGTCAATTCAGCGCTTATACTTTGTTTCATTTGCTGATAACCATCTTGATAGCTAATTTCCTGACATTTTTCTAAGGCAGATGGTCCAAGGTCTTGAACTAATTGAATCGTCCATTTCAGTAAACGCTCTTCATCACGTCTTGGAAATGTTAATGATACACCTTTTTCTGAAGCTTTATAAACGCGGCCGGGTCGACCACCCTTACCTGTTTTCACATAGTCTGCAGAGATAATATTAATTTCTGAAAGCTTCGTTAAATGGAGTCGAGCAACATTGGGATGGATGCCAAATTGATCAGCAATATGTTGAACTGTCACTGTTTTTTTCTCTTGCAATATGTACTCATAAATAGAGTATCTAGTTTCATCGGCTAAAGTGCTAGTAATTTTCAATGGATGGATCATATGCTTCACCTCATTAGTTTTTTATAAAATTATGTTTCTCTATCCAGTGTTAGGAAAATAATCATGTTGATTCTATTATATTGTATTATTGAAAAAGATACAGTTCATTTCGGCATAAATATTAATTTTTTCATGTATTTATGTTCTGTTTTAGTGAGAAATTGCACTTTATCCACATTTTTATAGCAAAAAACATGATTAATAGGAAATTTCATAACAAATTTTTATTTTCAGAAAAGGGCTTTTCTCGTGGGGAAATCCTACTTATACTAGGAAATAACGAATAGCGCGGTCATATTCGAATGAACTAGAAGAGAGGTGCATATATGCAGAATTTTGAAATAGTCGTTGAACAAAAATGTGAGCAACTTTTACTAAAGGCCTATCATTTTGGTGCATCCGATTTATTACTGGTGCCAACCAACATTGAATATCGAATCTATTTTCGGAAATATGACAAGCTTCTCCACGCTGGTGAACTACCCAATGACCTTGCAGAACGGATGATATCCTATTATAAGTTTCTCGCCCAATTAGATATAAGTGAGCGTCGAAAACCTCAGAGTGGCTCCTTTCAAAAAGCGATGGCACAAAAGCCTTATGCCTTTCGAGTATCTACCCTTCCTTCCGTATTTTCAAAGGAAAGTCTCATTATCCGTTTACTTCTCCAAAATCATGCATTTCCACTAACTTCCCTATGTTTTTTTAAAAGCGCAGCCCACAAATTAATGGAACTTGTACAGAATCGACAAGGACTTTTGTTTTTTACAGGAGCAACAGGCTCTGGTAAGTCTACTTCTCTCTATTCTTTAATCCACTACTGTTCTACAGAATTAAATAGGCATGTGATTTCCTTAGAAGATCCAGTAGAAAATAACCAAGCAAATTTACTTCAAATTCAGGTGAACGAGCGAGCAGGCGTTACATATGCTACGGGGTTAAAAGCTATATTACGGCATTCACCTGACGTGATTATGATTGGTGAAATTCGAGATAAAGAAACGGCGAAGATTGCCATTGAGGCAAGTTTGACGGGTCATTTAGTTGTCTCAACTATCCATGCAAAGGATTCCATTAGCTGTCTTTACCGCTTAATGGACTTAGGGGTCTCCATAGAGGAGCTTCGGCAAACTGTCATCGGTATTGTTGCACAAATGCTTTTTCAGTCATCAGCTTTACAGGATGAACGTCGTGCCTTGTATGAAATGTTATCTGATGTTGATCTGAATCAGGCCATTACAGCTATTCAGAAAAAGGGGAATTATAAACTTCCATACGAACAAACATTAATGGGACAAAAGGAATTGGTGGAGAGTCATTATGCAGTTACAAAAATACATCGATAATTTTCAATTATATTACAACAGAGCTACCAAGTGGCGTGTAAGAGAGCAAGCTCAATTAATCCAACGTTTATCTGTGTTAATGCAAGAAGGCTATTTATTTCCACAGGCTATCTCGATGCTACTACCTCATCATGTTGAAGCACATGAGGACATACAGCAACAAATTGATGAAAAATTTAGACAAGGTGTAGGTGTGACAAGCATTCTGGAAACATTACAGCTGGCTAAGTACCATTTAGTTGCAATTAAGGTGGCAGAAAACAATGGGCATATACTTGAAGCATTAAAAGGTGTGGCAAAGCAAATGATTATCAATGAGAGGACAAAGAAAAAATTAATCAAATTGCTTATTTATCCTGTCATCCTAATTTTATTTTTATTGTTGCTATTCTTTGTATTTCGAACAATTTTTTTACCTAATATTGAAAGAATGATATCTAGCCGCTCAATGGAAGCTAAGGAGACAAGTATTGCTTTGTCTAATATGTTACTGCATATCCCCGATTTTGTTATGGTGACAGTTTTGATTGTGATAGTCAGTTTATTGATTTTCCATTTCTATCTCAAACGGCAGCCCATTCCCCAACAACTAACAATACTTTTGAAAATCCCCCTTTTTCATATCTATATCCGACTATCGTGGACAAGGCAATTTGCTGCTTATTTAGGAAGTTTACTGCAGAGTGGGTTTTCATTGCAGGCTAGTCTCCAAATTTTAGAGGAACAACAGTTTCAACCTTTTCTACAGCATCTGTCGCGTCGTATTAAAGAAAGGGTAATCTTTGGAGAGTCATTGACACAAGCCGTACAGTTAGTAGCTGTTTTTCACAAGGATTTTTCAACTTTTGTAGAACATGGAGAGCAGAGTGGATATTTAGGAAAAGAACTCATGTTGTATAGCGAATTATTAATGGAAAAGCAGGAGCAACTGTTGCATAAGATGCTCGCTTTCATACAACCAAGCTTCTTTATTGTTATTGCTATATGTATAGTAGCAGCCTATGTCAGTTTATTATTACCAATTTATCATATGATTGATTTAGTTTAGGAGGAGCAGAATGAGACGTATCAAACAACAAAATGGCTTTACTTTAATTGAAATGCTGATTGTCTTGTTAATTATATCGGTCCTTATTTTAATCACAATTCCAAATGTTACAAAGCACTTTGCTACGATTGATGAGAAGGGATGTTCGGCCTATGTCGCCATGGTACAGGGGCAAGTAGAAGCCTATAGAGTGGATTTTATGGCGTATCCCACATTGGAGGATTTAGTAAAGGAAGGCTATTTGAAAGAAAATGAAACAACGTGTCCAAATAAAGAAGAAATAGTAATTACCAATGAAGGAGAGGTACGGTTAGCGAATGCTAAAGTAGATACGGGTACAAATGGCTAATGAGGAAGCAACGTAATGATTTGGGCTTTACCATTCTCGAAATGCTGATTGTTTTATTTCTTGTTATGACTTTAACAGCAATTGTTAGCAAGTTCTCTTTAAAATTAGCAGAGTCAAAGGAATTAGAGCGATTTTTTACTCAAATTCAACTAGACATTCAGTATATTCAAACCTATAGCATGAACCAACGACAATATATCGCGATGAAATTTGAAAGCTCAACAAAGCGCTACGTTATTCAAAAAGATGTTTATTCCAATCTATATGAACGTCCCTTCCCAAAAGGAGTTGAATTTTTGCCTTCAGAAAGCTCACTTTATACAGTTGTTTATAATTACAATGGCAATGTCTTATCAGCTGGCACCATTGCATTTCAAACACCACAGGGTAAGAAAAAGGTAATTATTACATTAGGACGAGGGAGGGCGAGAATTGAATGAATCAGGTTATTCTTTTGTAGAAACCATTTTGGCTATCGGTATCCTGATGTTACTTTGTTGTTCCTTATTGCCCATTACTTATACCATGAAAACTAACCTTACGAATAAAAAGCTGGAAATGATAGCAGCAGAAACAGCTTATGAAGGCTTGAAACTCTTTCAAGCTGTACAACAATCTGAAGGTACGAGGACCATTGAGCAGGTCGATTATCAATGGGTGTTTAATGGTCAAGAGATTTGTGTTCGTTTTCACAATACACATGAGCCTCGCCAAAAATGCCTTCAATTTACAGGCGGTGTCTATGAATAATGAGAAGGGCTATACATTATTAGAAGCAATGTTTCAATTAATTGTGTTTGTACTTGTTTCTCATCTTTTTGTACTAATTATGCTCTGGTATGTTGAAATGACCTCAACCATGCAAACGGATGAACAGTCGAAATGGGAGCTGTTTGTGTACGATTTAAACAAAGAATTAAAGGATATTTTAGCGTTTTCTATACGAGGAGACCAAAAAAGAATTACTTTCCAAACAACAGAAACAGTCCATCATATTGATTGCTATCGTAATATCATTCGTGAACAAGTAAATGGAGGACATGTCCCCATGCTAAATGGCATCAATAAATGCCAATTCAACTATAGTGGAAATATGCTGACAGTAGCGGTCGAAATGCCTAATGGTATACAAAAGGAGCGAACTTTCTATGTACCAATTATTAAAAAATGACAGAGGGGCTATTTTTTTAATCGCAATTGCATTATTATTTTTTGTAACTACTTTTGTTCTTGCATATTATATGTCGTATGAAATGCAGTTTCGAACATATGATGGGCTCGAAAAATTGAATGTTCAAGCTACGATAAATTTATTGGGACAAATTTTGTCAGACAGTGTAGAATCGTAGTTATAAGAAGGTGATTCGAATTGCGAAAAATATATTTAGTTGGTTTTATGGGTAGTGGAAAAAGTGCCTTAGGAAGGCGTTTAAGCTATTTATTAAAGATGCCATATTACGATATGGATCATGAGATAGTACGGCAGCAAGGAATGTCTATTCCACAGATTTTTGAAAAATACGGGGAGGCCCATTTTCGAGAAATAGAAACAGAATTTTTGAAAAATTTCCGAGACGAGGCTTGTATCATTTCTACTGGTGGTGGCGTTGCAATCAATGCTGAAAATCGAAAAATTATGAGACGTAGTGGCTTAGTATTTTTTTTAGATGCGGCGTTTGAGGATATTTATAAACGAGTTCAGCATGATCCTAACAGACCAATCGTACAGAGCTCGACAAAAGAGGAGCTAGAAAGTCTGTATCATTACAGAAGAAAGTTTTATCGCGATGCAGGACATATTCAGGTCCTAACAGAGGGCAGAACCATTCGTCAAATTTTAGAGTATTTAGTGTTTCAAGTGAAAAGGCTTAAAGGCGAACGATAAATACAAAAATAATAATAAATGTTCGCCTTTTATTATCTTTTAAAAAATGATTGCCTTTTCAATGCATTTAATGTTAGGATATAGACAAATAAGTAACTAAATGTTCATTGAATACTAAATAGTACCAAGATGTATCTTGGGCGGATGATTGTGCGGGGAGAGAGCGTATAGACGCCACCGAAGGAGCAAGTAGCAATGGCTATGAATCTCTCAGGTAAAAGGACTCGTACAAGACGCAACTCTGGAGAGAGCTGTAGTATAACAATAACAGCCACCAAAGGGGAAAGCCGACTAATTGGCATTATCAACCATGCGAGTTAGTCTGGTGTAACTTTCAGGTGCAAGGACAGAGAATCCCGAAAAGGGGTTCGTCTGTCTTTTTTTATGTCTATAGGTACTCCATGGAAGCTTTACAATGCCAAGTCATGACTGTACCAATACAAAAAGCAGACGAACTACTACCAGTAAAAATGTAACTAACAATAAGGGGGCAAAAAAGAATGACGAATGAATTAAAACGTACACCTTTATTTGAAGAATACGCGAAATACGGTGCTAAGACGGTTGACTTCGGTGGATGGGAATTACCAGTTCAATTCTCTTCTATTAAAGATGAGCATGATGCAGTACGTAATCGTGCGGGTTTATTTGATGTATCTCATATGGGTGAAATTTTAGTAACAGGTCCCGATGCATTAGGTTTTTTACAAAATCTTTTATCCAATGATGTTTCAAAAATAGCTGCTGGTCAAGCACAATACACAGCAATGTGCTATGAAGACGGCGGTGTTGTCGATGATTTACTAACATACAAATTAGCTGACAATCACTATTTATTATGTGTGAATGCTGCCAATATCGAAAAAGACTACGATTGGATGTTAGAAAATCAACATCAATTTGATGTGACAATTGACAACCAATCAGATGCCTATGCACAAATTGCTCTACAAGGACCTTTAGCAGAGGAAGTTCTTCAATCCCTAACTTCTACTGATGTTAGTGCTATTAAATTTTTCCGATTCCAAGAGAACGTTGAAGTTGCAGGACATAAAGTGTTAGTTTCTCGTAGTGGTTACACAGGAGAAGATGGCTTCGAATTATATGGAGCGCCAGAAGATATTAAAGCGCTATGGGATAAAATTCTAGAGGCTGGTCAAGACAAAGGTGTTGTCCCTGCAGGTCTAGGATGTCGAGATACACTACGTTTTGAAGCGGGTCTACCACTGTATGGTCAAGAATTATCAGCGACGATTTCTCCTCTTGAGGCAGGTATTGGATTTGCTGTGAAATTAAATAAAGAAGATTTTATTGGTCATGATGCATTAGTAGCTCAGAAGGAAAATGGTCTTCCACGTAAACTTGTTGGAATTGAAATGATCGATAAAGGGATTCCACGCCATGGCTACAAAGTGTTTAAAGATGGTAAGGAAATTGGTGAAGTCACAACAGGTACACAGCTTCCTTCATCAAAACGTAATGTTGGTCACGCGTTAATTGACAGTCAATTCGCAACAATCGGAAATGAATTAGAAATTGAAATCCGTGGTAAGCAACTAAAAGTAATTACAGTTGAAACACCGTTTTACAAGCGTTCAAAATAATAGTTGAAAAGAGGGCTACATTTATGAAACATCGTTATTTACCAATGACGGAGCAAGATCAAAAAGAAATGTTAGACGTAATCGGTGTATCCTCAGTTGATGAATTATTCGAGGATATTCCTGAGAAAGTTCGGTTTAAAGGACTTTATGACATTAAGGCAGCAAAATCAGAATCTGCTTTATTAAAGGAATTAACAGCACTTGCTGCTAAAAATAAGGACACAAATGCCAATGTATCGTTTTTAGGAGCTGGCGTTTATAACCACTATAAGCCAGTGATTGTAGACCATGTAATTTCTCGTTCAGAGTTCTATACAGCTTATACACCATATCAACCAGAAATTTCACAAGGGGAGCTACAAGCCATCTTTGAATTCCAAACAATGATTGCAGAGCTTACTGGTATGGACCTTGCCAATTCATCTATGTATGACGGTGGAACAGCATTGGCAGAGGCTGGTATGCTGGCAGCTGGACATACACGTCGTAAGAAAATTTTAGTATCTGAAACAGTACACCCAGAATATCGTGATGTTGTGGCTACATATGCCTACGGTCAATCTATTGAAATCGTAACAATTCCGCATAAAGATGGTGTGACAGATATAGCGGCATTAAAAGAGCTAATTGATGACAACACGGCAGCAGTTATTGCTCAATATCCAAACTTCTTTGGTCAGGTTGAGGATATTCAAGTAATTGGGGATATTGCGCATGAAGCAAAAAGCTTATTCGTAGTGTCGTCTAACCCACTTGCTCTAGGTATTTTAACACCTCCTGGCAAGCTAGGAGCAGATATTTGTGTGGGTGATGCTCAAGTTTTCGGTATCTCTGAAGCATTCGGTGGTCCACACTGTGGTTTCTTTGCCGTAACAACTAAATTAATGCGTAAAGTTCCGGGCCGTCTTATTGGTGAAACAGTGGATGGTGAAGGACGTCGTGGTTATGTGTTAACACTACAAGCACGTGAACAACATATCCGTCGTGATAAAGCAACATCTAACATTTGTTCGAACCAAGCATTACTTGCACTTGCAGCTTCTGTAGCTATGACAGCTCTAGGTAAACAAGGTATTCGCGAAATGGCTACACAAAATATTGCGAAAACACGTTATGCGAAAAATGCCTTTGAAGCAGCAGGCTTTACAGTAGCATTCCAAGGTGCGCACTTTAATGAAATCGTTGTGAAAACGAATAAATGTGTGAAGGAAATCAATAAAGGCTTAATTGAAAAAGGTATAATCGGTGGTTATCCTTTAGGTCAAAATTATGACTCTCTTAAAAATCATGTGCTAATCGCAGTTACTGAATTACGCACAAAAGAAGAAATTGATGCACTAGTTGCAGAAATGGGGGCTCTTCATGCATAACGAAAATCAAACACTCATTTTTGAAATTTCAAAAGAAGGCCGCGTTGGCTATAGCTTAGAAGCGCTTGATGTACCTGAAGTGGACCTAGGAGATTTATTACCTACCAATCTAGTACGTACGGAAGCAGCAGAATTACCTGAAGTATCTGAGCTGGATATTATGCGTCATTATACAGCACTTTCTCGTAGAAACCACGGGGTAGACTCTGGCTTCTACCCACTTGGCTCTTGTACGATGAAATATAATCCGAAAATTAACGAAGCGGTTGCTCGTCTTTCAGGCTTTGCGAATGTTCACCCATTACAGGATGAATCAACAGCACAAGGGGCTATGGAGCTTCTTTATGATTTACAAACTTCATTAGTAGAAATTACTGGGATGGATGAAGTAACATTGCAACCAGCAGCAGGAGCACATGGTGAGTGGACAGCATTAATGATGATCCGTGCTTTCCATGAAGCAAATGGTGAAGGTCACCGTAACAAAGTTATCGTTCCTGACTCTGCTCACGGTACAAACCCAGCATCAGCAACAGTAGCAGGATTTGAAACAATTACCGTTAAATCAGATGAAACTGGATTAGTTGATATCGAAGACCTTCGCAAAGTAGTAGGTCCTGATACAGCTGCCTTAATGCTAACAAACCCGAATACGCTAGGTTTATTTGAAGAGAACATTATCGAAATGGCAGAGCTTATCCACTCTGTTGGCGGTAAAGTGTACTATGATGGTGCGAACTTAAATGCCGTTATGAGTAAAGCACGTCCTGGCGATATGGGCTTTGACTGCGTGCATTTAAATCTACACAAAACGTTTACAGGTCCACACGGTGGTGGTGGTCCAGGTTCAGGTCCAGTAGGCGTAAAAGCGGATTTAATTCCATACCTACCAAAACCAGTATTAGTTAGAACAGAAGAAGGAACATACCATTTCGATTACGACCGTCCTCAATCAATCGGACGCGTAAAACCTTACTATGGTAACTTTGGTATCAACGTACGTGCTTATACGTACATCCGTACAATGGGGCCAGATGGTCTAAAAGCTGTTACAGAATATGCTGTATTAAACGCAAACTACATGATGCGTCGATTAGAGCCATTCTACGATCTGCCATACAACCGTCACTGTAAACATGAATTTGTTTTATCAGGTCATCGTCAAAAGAAATTGGGCGTTCGTACATTAGATATCGCAAAACGACTGTTAGACTTTGGCTACCATCCACCAACAACATACTTCCCATTAAATGTGGAAGAGGCGTTAATGATCGAGCCAACAGAAACAGAATCTAAAGAAACATTAGACGCATTCTGCGATGTGATGATTCAAATTGCCAAAGAAGCTGAAGAAAATCCATCCATCGTTCAAGAAGCGCCACATACAACAGTCGTATCTCGTCTAGACGAAACACGTGCTGCTCGTACACCAGTACTTCGTTATCAAAAGGCATAATAATGAACTGAATAAAAGCGTCCAATAAGTATTCGTACTTATTGGACGCTTTTTTACGATTTCTAACGGAAAGATCAGCTAAAGAGATGGATGGAAGAGACGGCGCTAATTATAGGACAGAAGTTGGGGGAAATTTCACATCTTCAATAATAGCCTTCTTTATATTATGTTTGATAGAGAAAGGAGATGTGTAATCCTATGGTAGATACAAAGATGAAAGAGCGATTGTTTGCTACTTTATATGGTGGGATAGTTGGTGATCTGATGGGCGTGCCTGTCGAGTTTAAGAAGCGGGGGACTTTCCATGTAGAGGGTGTGATAGGATATGGTACTTACAATCAACCACCTGGCACTTGGTCGGATGATACTTCTTTAACGTTATGTTTAGTCAAAAACATGATAGAAAAAGGCGATACACGAAGTTTAATGGATAAGTTTGTACGATATATGGAGCAGGGTTATCTAACACCATTTGGGGAAATGTTTGATATTGGCATCACGACAGCTGAAGCCGTATCAAGTTATAAAAAAGGTATTGTGCCTGAGTACTGCGGAAAAACTGGCGAGTTTGATAATGGTAACGGAACATTAATGAGGATTGCGCCCTTAGTATTTGTATTGATAAATGAATGTGATTTTAATAAAAGATATGCGTTGGTTCTACAATATACAAAGATCACACATGGACATCCACGTTCACTAGTAGGATCCATCATTTATATTGAGCTATTATTAAGCTTATACCGAAATAATTCACTAGAGTTTGCATTAAATGAGGTATATAACTTGTTGCAAAATTATTTACAGCATGAATTGTGCTCAGAGTTAAATGCTTATACAAGAATATTTGATGAGAACTTTCTAAATATCCCTGAAAACGATATTAAATCAAGCGGCTATATTGTACATTCACTAGAGGCAGCAATATGGTGTGTTGGTAATTCATCTACTTTCAAAGAAGCCATTTTGAAGGCAGTCAATTTGGGAGAAGATACTGATACGGTTGCAGCAATGACGGGGGCTTTAGCGGGTATGTGCAATCAAATGGATGAAATTCCTGGTGAATGGTTGAATTCAATTGTAAAAAAACAAGAGATTGATGATATTATCGAAGATTTCTATGAATTTTGTTCTGCATAGGTGTAAAAAATCTTTAATGAGGAGGTGACAAAATGTATCCTATACATAATATTTTTACTGCCAATCCACCCGCTAGTGAGAATGATATTCTGCAGATAGAACAGACCATGGCTATTCATCTCCCTCAACAATATAAAAACGTACTTCAAGAGGGTAATGGTTTTTCACTTACTAATGGAGTGTTAATATATGGTACAGAGGAAATTATTGAAAGGAATGAGACTTGGGAAGTAAACGAGTATGCAAAAGGCTATGTAGCCGTTGGGGATGATGGAGGCGGAATGGTTTTTTTAATGGCATTAGAGAAAGAAGATTGTCAGGTATTTGTTGTGGACTGTGGCGATATGAATCCACAGCATGCAAAACTGGTCTCTTCCAGTTTAAGCGAGTGGCTACGAGAGGGCTGTGAGTAATAGAAAGTGTAGAAGCTTGTTCCTACCATTAGGAGCAAGCTTTTTCTATGTCTATCCATGGAGAAAAAAAGCAAAATTATTACATATTCTATTATTTTTTTGGATTTTTTAGAAAATTATGTTGAATTATTGGATAATGGTAGTATAATGAAAGTATAGTTACAAATATGGTTAATAATTCCTTTAATGAAGGTTTTATTGGTAAATAATTGTAACTATAGATAAAAAACTAATGAAATGGGGCGATTTTATGATTAACATGGTTCAATATTTAGAGCAAAATCCGTCGTTGGTAACATTGTTAAAGGAAAAAAAAGCTTCTCTAATTGGTATTACAGAACTTGAACAAAAAGCAATTTTGGATTCGTTTGATGAAGAATACTGTTCGCAAAGTTTAATTTGGTACTAAAAACCTTTATAAAAAAACCTATTTGGATAGCTATAAGTTTTTATTTAGTTATAGGATTATATTTGCTTAATATAACTTATAGCTCTCCTTCTTTAAATATTGAAATTCAAGAAGAGAATGGACAATGGATTGTAAAGAAACCATATTTTAAAAAATGGGCAGATAATCATCAAATAATGTTTAAGGATATAGTTTTAGAGGTTGATGGTATCCCTACAGAAGATGCTTCTAATCTAAAATATGATTCTATAATTAGAGCAGCAAATGAATTAGTAATAAAAAAGCCAGATGGACGGATATTAGAGGTTAAAATAAGGCATTTAGATATTCCTGAACAATTTTATTTTGTATTAATTGTTCCTTCATGTTATTTTCTCCTTACTCTATTTATCACTTTATATTTAAATTACAAACAAAAGAATTCAAGTATAATCCAATTACTTATACTATTTATGCTTACAGTTGCTTTGGCATATGTAAGTAGTGGTGCTTCAAGTAGATTAGATCCTTTAGGTATTATTGTAAATCGAAGCAGTATGTTATTATGCTTAGTCATTTTAATTCATTTCCTACAAGATTATTTTAACTTTTTAAACCTAAAATGGTTATTTATCAAAAATATAAAAATACTCTATGTAATTCCTATTTTTGCTGTTTTACTTAGTTTTTTTAGTGTTTTTTTTCCGTATACACACTATTACCATTCCTATGTTGTGCTTGGTATTTTTTTTCTGCTTTTAGTGACCTTATTAAGTATTATGATAGTAGGTTATTTAAAATATAGAACACCTCAATTAAAAATTTTGTTGAGTAGTGTCTTTATCCCATTTTTACCGTTTCTTTTTATGTATGCTTTACCAATGATTTTAGTTAAAAGATATCTTCTTTCTGCAGAAATTTGCTCACTATTCTTAATGCTGATACCATATAGTTTCATTTTCACACAACTCACTGAACGTATATTCGATATGGAGTATTTTATTTCGCGCTTACGCTATTACTTCAATTTCTCGTTTGCCTTTACCATTTGGCTTTTGGTTGGGCTGTTTTTATTTACAGATTTATCGATGACACGCATGACTGAGCTTTTCTTTTTTACGTTTATCTCATTAATGGTGTTGTTTTATATGAAGGAACGGATTGATTATCGTAAGCGAAAGATTCTATTTTCTACAAAAGGTGACTATATCCATCGCTTATATACTACTGTCGATAGTATAGGCAGAGTTGTGAAGATTGAGGATTTATTGGAGAAATTTGTCCAGCAAGTCGTGCTCCAACTTGAAATGGAAAGTGTGTATGTTCTCACTTATGATTTCCAAACACATCAAGTTACGTTAACGAACAGATCCAAGGAATACACGCAACATGAAATTGATGAGGTTTTGCTTGAACGATTAGGCTTAGGGGAAATTAAAAAAACAGATCATTTCTATATAGCTTTTATTCATCAAGATGCGAATTATAAACGAATTCTCGTTGTGGATCATAATAAATCTATTTATCTTAAGGACGAGGAATTACTATGGCTAGAATTGTTGCTGTTATATTTAAATAACTTTATTGAAAATACGAAAATGGTCGAGGAGCTTTTAGATCAGTTAAAGCATATGAAAGAGGCCGATAATGGACAGCTGCCCTGGCTCAATAAATTACTTTGGCTGCGTTTTGAGGAAGAAAAGTATCAGCTAGCCCAGGAGCTTCATGATACGATTTTACAAGAACAGCTTCATATTGCAAGAGAAATGGATGTCCTACTGCATACAAAGGATCAAGAAAATATATCATCCCAACTTGTAAAGCTTCATGAGCATATGATCACCTCCTTGAATGATTTGCGGGGGTACTGTGAAAATTTAAAGCCTCCATTATTAGATACATTGGGCTTAAATGCAGCACTCGAAAAGCTGATTCAAAAAATTCATAAACGTGCAGATTTTGTATTAATTTATACCATTGATCGTCTTTATTTAGAGGATGAACGCTTAAATTTAATGATTTATCGACTGTTTCAAGAATTATTAAACAATGCATTAAAACATTCCTATGCCAATACAGTTGAAATACATATACTAGGCACCGAAGAAGGCTTTGAAATTTTGTATAGCGATGATGGTGTAGGTTGTAATATAGATGACATTATACTGGCCGATTCAATGGGCATTCAAGGTATGCAAGAGCGAGTGCAGGCTTTTAATGGGAAATTCTCATTAGACAGCAAAGTAGGAGAGGGGATGACAATTCGTATTCGAGTAAGTGAAACTCAACATCCATATCCTTATGCGTATAGTACACTTAAACGACCTACGTATATGATTCGAGGATAACCTGATGAATCGGAAACCGCATACATTTTTTCACCTTTTAATCTCTTCGTAATTTCTATGAATGTGGATTAGAAGGCTTTTGTTTTTTCAAGTTTTTTCTATGCTAAACGATCATTTGTTAAAGAAGAGATATCAAAAAATTGTTATTGTAAGTATAGGAATACAGGAGAAAATACACTTTTTAGAATACTTTCCCCTGAACAAAGGAAATTATGGAGAAGTGACCGATATAATTCAATAGAAGGATTGAGGAGGTCAAAGATTTGAATAAAAAATTATTTTTAACAGCAGCAGCAATCCCAGTTGCACTTATTGTACCCACTGTAGCAAGTGCAGCGGAAACGGTTTCGGTTACGGGACAAAATATTGTTAATGAAACATTAAAAGTGGATCAAATACCGAATAACGCGATTGTCAAAGCCTACCAATGGTATTATCTAGAGAAAGTTACGAGTGAAGATGGATCAAATGCGTCCACGAATAAACCTATTGCAGGTGCTACATCTGCTTCGTTAAAAGTTCCAGTAGAAGCAGCTGGTAAAACAATTTTCGTGGAAGCCACAACAACGGATGGTAAAAAATACCAAAGTGAAACACGAGCGATTAATAATTTGGATCTTGCTATTACAACACCAATGTTGGAAGGTTACTCAACTTCTGATTTTGTTGCACCAGGCGAAGCGGTGAAAGTAGCTGGCGTTACTGTTACTGATAAAGCAGGAGCAAAATTGCAAAGTGGTCAAATTACATATAGTTATCAATGGTTTTATCAACTTGGCGATGGTGATGATTCCTTCACTTTTATTGAGGGAGCTTCAGGCGGCACATATACAATACCCAAAGATGCCATTGAAAAAGGAATCAAAGATATTATTGTTATAGTCAAAGCCCAGGTAGGCGCTTCTTTTGTGGAATCTCCACGTTCTGCAGTAATCTCTATATCTAAAGAACCAACAGATACATTAACAAATGAAATTAAAAATTTACTACTAAATGATACCAAATACAATGTTACTGACATAAAGTCATTCGGGGGAAAAGTAAAGGAATTAGAAAGTAAGTATCAAGCTTTATCAGCACCGGCTAAAGGAAATGTGTCGAATTATGATGTCCTAAAGCGCTCGCTAGCAGATGTGGATCTCATAAATAAATTAAATGACAAAGTGGACAAAGTAGAAGGAATTAACGACAAAGATTTGCCTAAATATATTAAAGAAATTGAAGAGGCATACGATAAGTTAGATTTGTTACAGCGTAGCTTAGATGTAAATGATACGCTGTATACTAGCATTAAAAATTTATTAAATGAGCCAAATGATCTTGAGGAAATTAAAGAAGTAAGAAGACTTAATCAGGCGATCGTTAATTTACTATCCTATACAAATGGACTTTCACAGTATGTTCCTTCTGATAAAGATTCCTTATTGGGGGTCGTGAATACAATTGAAGCAGATATCGCCAAATTATCACAAAATTATCGTGGCGCTGTTCAAAACCTAACGATTCTAAATGAAGCCAAATCGGATATTAAAAAAGTGGAGCAATTTATTAAATCGTTTGATAAATTATCATCCAACAATACGCCTAACAAACAGGTAACGGTTGCAAAGTCTATTCGTTCTACCTATGAAAAATTAACGTATAAGCAATTAAAATTAGTACCAGATTCGTACGTGCAGCTTTTAACGTCTGCAGAAAGTGCTGAAGTAAGTCAAATTTCCGCATTAAATAATGATATAGATAGCTATATTGGTGATGATTTTTATCCAATAAATCCATCCGCTAGCTCTTGGCAAAGTCATATCAATAATGTGAATCGAATGATAAAAGAATATAAGAGCTTAACAAAAGCATCAGCAGCCCAAATTATTGGGTATGACAGTCTTGTTACTTTACAAAAGGATTTAAAAACGGCTGAAAAAGTGATTAAAGATATAGATGCTTATCAAAAGCTATCTGGAACAACAGGTGTAACTGAAAGTAAACTGAATTCAAGCTATACGAATACTTTAAAAGCTTATAACAAGCTTACGGCTTTACAGCAATCACTTGTTTACAATGCCGACGATTTTTTACTGAATACCCCAAAAGGTTCTGTTGATGGAAAAGTACCTGATGATAAGGCTGCGGCTGAGGCATTGAAGGCTGATATTGCTAAATATGCAGATGTCACTAAATTTACATTTGATCAATTAGAAAAGGCTGTTGATACTTCAGCACAATCCTATAAAAAATTGTCTTCGGCGGCAAGAAAATACGTAACAAATTACTATTTACTAACAGCTGCGCAGAAGGATATTTCAGGTGTCAAATCCTTCTATAAAAAAGTTCAAACAGCTAAAGAAGAAACAGATGCTGCTAAACAGGCTAAAAAAATTGAAACCGTGCAAAAAGCGTATGCTAAATTACCTGCTAATCAACAGCATTTAGCAAAAGATCAATATGAAGCATTGTTAAAGAATCAAATTATTGATGGCAATGCACCAAACATAAAGCAACTTAATGATGAAATAGCTACCATTGTTTCCAATGATCAGTATTTAGTGTCCATCGAAAAAATTAATACTCTTTCTAAGCAATATAGTAGCCTAAGCTCAAGTGATAAAAAGCTGATTACTAATTATGCTATTTTAAAAGCGGCAATCGCAGATGTGAAAAAAGTAGAATCATTTATGAAGACATATGAAAAATCCTTTAGCACTAACCCAAGCACTGTCATTAAGGCATTTGAAAAGCTTACGTCTAAACAAGTGAGCCTTATTAATGCAGATATCCGAAAATTGATTATCGAAAAGCAACAAGGTCAACAACAATCGAATGAAAATGCTTTGACGTTAATTGAATCGATCAATTCTCTCCTTGTCAATGGTGAATATATAGTTGATTTAGAGGGAAGAGTAAAAGAAATTCGCACTGCTTATGATGCTTTAAGCGCTAGTGATAAGAAGATTGTCAAAAATTACTCGAAGCTTACACAGGCGGAAAGTGATTTGAAAAAGGTTGCCGACGTGCATGCTTTATACAAAGCGGATGGCGATGAAGCGGCTCGAAAAGCCTGGCTAACAGCTTATGGGAAGCTTTCTAAAAAATTAGAACTACTTTATAAAAACATGTATTCGAAGGATATTTAACGAGGAGGGCCCCGAGAAATTCGGGGTTTTTCTGTATAGATTTTTTTAATTGTCTAGTAAATTGGTTGTCCGCTATACTATGAATAGATGAGAAAAGAAATTTTTTACATAACAATTGTAGTTTCGCAAAGAAGGTAGGAACAAAAGATGTATAAAATAGGTGTTGTGGGTCCTGTCAAATCCGTAGAAAGAATTATTGCTTTAGCAAAAGAGATTGAACAGGATATGGAATTTATTCCGTATATTTATGCGATAGCGACAGAGACAAAGCATCTTGTAGAGACACATGATCAAGATGTGGATTTCTGGCTGTTTTCTGGCTACATCCCTTATAAGATAGCGAGTCAAACAATGATTTCGCAAGATAAAATGGCCCATATCATTTTTTCAGAGGCGGCTATTTATAGAGGATTTTTAGAGCAATCCTATCGACAAAAAAAGTTTATTGAATATGTCAGTATTGATATCATACCTTCTCCCTCACAAATGGCTTCAGAAGGTCTAGCGGAGATACAGAAAAATGTGAATAACATGTATTTAAAAGAATTTGATGTGGCCATCGATCCCAAAGAGTTATTTGATTTCCACTTTAGTCTCTGGCAGGAGGGAAAGATAGACTTTGCGATCACTTGCTATCCTTCCGTTGATGAAGAACTGAAAGAAAGGGGAGTTCCCTCGTATTGGGTATCTCCTACAAAAACAGAAATTTACCATACGGTTCAGCTTTTTACGGAAAAGATTAAAACATCCTACTATAAAGAAACTCAAATTGGTGCCGTCATGCTTGAAATAAAGGACTTCGATTCCTTAAAGGAGCGTATGAAGCAAGGGTATCGCATTCAATATTTAGAGTTACGTACCAAGGAAAATCTACTACAGCTTTGTGAGCAAATCGATGGTTCCCTCATTGAAGAAGGAAATGGAAAATATACAATTTTTAGTACAAGGGGAGCCATTGAGGGGCAAATAAAATTTCTACAGGAAAAAATGTACCAATTATCCATTGAAATGGAAGCAAAAGTAACTGCTGGTATTGGATTTGCTCAAACGGTATTCAATGCGGAACTACATGCTCATCGCGGGCTAAGACAGACCAAGGAAAACGAGGCGATTGATATCGTTATGATTCAGGATGACGGTACGATTATTGAGTCTGTCGGAAATGTAGAAGAGCTATCTTATTCATACCGAGCGGAAGACCCTGACATTTTAGAAAAATTAAAAAAAGGTAATATTAGTATTAAAACGTATATGAAAATCCACGCGCTTGTGCAGAAAATGCGCTGGAAACATTTTACGACAAAGGATTTAGCGACACAGCTTCAAATGAGTGAAAGAAATGCACAGCGCATTGTAGCCGATTTATGTAGTGTAGATTTAGCAAGAATTTGTGGCGAAGAATTACAGCATACTCGTGGTAGACCTATTAAAATGTATCAGCTTGTTTAGAAAAATAATAAATGTCCCAAACCTAAGTTGGTTTGGGGCATTTTTTTCTGAAATTTTAGTATCAGTAAAACACAGACCAGTCAACGAATTGTGGGCTTTTTGGGGTAAATCATTCACTTTTATGAAAGCGATTATTTATTAGAAATTTTCAAAAAAATATTGTTTTTTTCTAGTATTTTGATTATTATACGAATATATAACGAAAATGTCGGTATATAAAAGGGGTTTTTATTTTACTAGATATTTCAAGGGGGCAAGAATCTTAAAGCACAACAATGGCGGTGATGCAATCACTGCCATAAAGAGAAGGTTTTTGATCATGGGAGGGATATAAATGATAACAAATGAAGTAACGAAAAAATCTAGAAATGTCATTCTTGCTTTATTATTTTTAGGCTGGTCTTTAGGGAACTTAGATCGGTACATTATGAACTACGCAGTCGTTTCGATTACAGGTGATTTGCAATTGGATGCATCTTCTACGGGGATTATTTTAAGCGCTTTCTTTTTAGGCTATGCCATTATGCAAATACCAGGTGGCTGGCTTGCTGATAAATTTGGCGCAAAACGAATCTTACTGACGGCTGTAATAATGTGGTCTATTTTTACTGGTCTAACAGCAATTGCCTGGTCATTAACTGCAATGATTATGATTCGTTTCTTATTTGGCATTGGTGAGGGTGGATTTCAGCCAGCAAGCTCTAAGATAATTGCTACGATTTTCCCGAAAGAAGAAAGAGGAAGAGCCATGTCAATCATGCTCACTTCTGGAGGGATTGTTTCGCTAATCGTACCACTGCTAGCAGCGTATTTATTAGGAACGATTGGCTGGCGTATGATGTTTATCATTATCGGAGCCATTGGAGCAATTATTGCCTATTTATATTGGAAATACATTCAGCTTCCAAAATCTGAAACAGTAGATGCTGCTGAGACAGGTAATCTTGCTGTCAAGGTGGGCTTTAAAGAATTATTGAAAACGCCGCTTATGTGGAATTTGATTATTGCTTATTTCTGTATTTATGCGGTGAACTGGGGATTAGTATCCTGGATTCCTACTTACCTTCAAAAAAATCGTGGACTAGATTTAATGTCCATTGGTTGGGCACAAACCATCCCTGCCATTACAACGATTATTGGTGTGTATGGTAGTGGATACATCATTGATAAGCTTCCAAAAGGAATGGAAAAGGTGTTAGGCTCTATCTCCTGTGCAATGATTGGTATTTTATTGTATTTAATGTTTACTGCGAAAACGGTGACATTATTTATTGGTTATCAAACAGTTGTGTCTATCTTTATTGCATTTGTTATTACGTTGCTACCTGTTATCGTTCTAAAGAAATTGCCTTCTTCCATAACAGGGTCAGCCATGGGGATTGCAAATACAGGGGGACAACTAGCTGGGTTTGTTACGCCTATGGCTATTGGTTTTATGGTCGATGCTTTTAATGGCTCCTTTGATGCAGCCTTTTGGATGTTGATTGGATTTGCGCTCATTTGTATTGTGTCGCTTGTAACGCTAAATGACCAAAAAGGAGCACTATTGAAAGCATAATGAACAAAGTGGAGGGACAATAATGAATTTTCAAGAAAAAATTTCTACATTAATTGAAGCAAAAAAGGATGCAAGTGTGGCCTTAAGTGATGCGATTTGGGCTGTACCAGAGCTTCATTTTCAAGAAAAAAAATCGATGCAATATATGAAAGAAGCACTAGAAAAAGAGGGATTTCAAACTGAAGTTGGCGTGGCTGGGCTTGATACTGCGCTTGTTGGAACTTTTGGTTCTGGAAAGCCAGTCATTGCCTTTTTAGGGGAATATGATGCACTTCCGGGCTTGAGCCAAAAAGGAGGCGTTACGAATCATGAGCCTCTTGAGAATGGCGGAAGTGGTCATGGTTGTGGCCATAATTTGTTGGGAACAGGAGCATTTGCAGCGGCTGTTGCAGTGAAGGATTATTTAGAGCAACATCAGCAATCAGCAACAATCCGTTTTTACGGTTGCCCTGCAGAAGAAAATGGATCTGGTAAAGCTTATATGGCGAAAGCTGGTCTGTTTGATGATGTGGATATCGCAATTTCCTGGCATCCAGGTACTTTTTCAACGGTGATGACTTGTAGCTCTCTAGCAAACTATGCGGTTACTTTTAAGTTTACAGGTAAAAGTGCTCATGCTGCAGCTGCTCCTCATCTGGGTAGAAGTGCTTTAGATGCTGTTGAGCTCATGAACGTTGGGGTAAACTACTTACGAGAGCATATCATTCCAGAAGCAAGAGTGCATTATGCTATTACAAACTCTGGTGGAACATCTCCGAATGTTGTTCAACCATATGCAGAGGTTACTTACTTAGTGCGAGCACCTAAAAAGCAGCAGGTGCAAGAAATTTATCAGCGCGTTGAAAACATTGCCAAGGGTGCTACGCTCATGACAGGCACTTCACTAGAAATCGATTTTGAAGGTGCTGCTTCTAATTTAATTACCAATAAAACGCTTTATGATGTCATGTATCAACAAATACTTGAAATTGGCATGCCAGACTATACAATAGAGGATGAACAGTACGCTCAGGCTATTTTCAATACATTTTCTCCTGAAGTACAAGCTTCTTCATTAGTGGGCCTACGTAAAGAAGATGTTAAACAATTACAAGGAAAAGTTATTGCAGATCTTATTCCAGGCATACTTCCTGAATTTATCATGGGCGGTTCAACAGATGTGGGCGATGTTAGCTGGAATGTGCCGACAGTACAGTGTACGACAGTATGTATGGCATTAGGGACACCGTTGCATACATGGCAGGTTGTTTCTCAAGGTGTTACGCCAATCGCCCATAAAGGCATGCTACAAGCTGCTAAAATTATGGCTTGTACAGCAATTGAGTTACTAGATAATCCAGCACTTATTGAGGAAGCTAAAAAGGAATGGCAAGAACGTCTTGATGGAGAGACATATGGATCGTTAATTCCGAAGGGGAAAATGCCTCCTAAGCTATAAAAGGATAGTAAAATCTGGATAGAGTCTTCATAGGAGAACTATGAAGACTCTGTTTTTGCACATTTTGAAAGGAGTCTACACAAATGTCAACACAACCTAATCACGATCAACTTGTGGCACAATGGGTAACGCAATTTCGTGCCGCTGCCAAAGAAGGTAAGTGCGCTAACTATATCCCAGCTTTAGCTAAAAAAGACCCGAATCAATTAGCTATAGCTATTATCGGAACAGAAGGGCACAAACTCAAAGCAGGTGATACTACGGAACTATTTACACTTCAAAGTGTTTCCAAAGTGATCACCTTTATATTGGCCTGTATGGATCGAGGTTTACCATATGTATTAGAAAGGGTGGATGTGGAGCCGACAGGGGATACTTTCAACTCGATTATCCGTTTAGAAAGTCATCAACCCGGAAAGCCCTTTAATCCAATGATCAATGCTGGGGCAATTACTGTGTCCTCTATGATGGTTGGTCATTCACCACAAGAGAAGGTTACAAAAATCCTGCAATTTTTAGAGCAAATCATAGGGAAGCAATTAAGCATCAATGAGGAAGTGTTTCAATCAGAGTGGCAAACAGCGAACCGCAATCGAGCATTAGCCTACTATTTAATGGATTCAGGTTTCCTAGATTGTCCAGTAGAGGCGGCACTTGAGGTTTATTTGAAGCAATGTGCGATTGAAGTCAATGTATCAGATTTAGCGATGATTGGTTTAGTCATCGCCAATGATGGCTACCATCCACTGACTAAGAAACAGTTATTTCCAAAACAAGTGGCGAAATTAGCAAAGGCTTTGATGGTGACGTGTGGTATGTACAATGCTTCAGGGAAATTTGCAGCATTTATTGGGTTACCTGCTAAAAGTGGCGTTTCAGGTGCCATTCTTACAGCTGTCCCAGGTCATGCAGGATTAGATTCGCCCTTCCCTGCTGGCTGTGGTATAGGTATTTATGGACCAGCCATTGACCCTGTAGGAAATAGTGTTGCAGGTGTGCAATTACTGAAACATTTAGCAACAGAATGGGATATGACTATTTTTTAACATTTAAAAAATGACTTCAGAGCTTAGTCTGAAGTCATCTTTTTTTCATTTTAAATAGAATGAATAAGGCAATAAACCAAATGGGTGTTAGTAGAAGAGCTGTCCGTGTTGCCTCGGAAATAAACATCACAATTAATAGAAAAGCGAAGAAAGCAAGCACTACATAGTTGATAAAAGGTGTCAGAGGCGCTTTGAAGCTTGAGGCCTCATGTAGGGCACGATTTTTCCGTTTATAGATGATGTGAGAAATAATGATAATACTCCACACCCATATGAAACAAATTGCACTAATAGTCGTTACGATACTAAAGGCATTTTCAGGCATTAGCTTACTTAGTAGTGCACCTACAGATACAACAATAGCAGAAATAACGAGTGCGTTACTTGGCACACTATTTTTATTGAGTTTAGCAAAAGCGGGAGATGCTTGTTTATTGTTACCAAGATTAAAGAGCATGCGGCTTGTTGAGAATAAACCACTATTACCAGCGGAAGCAGCTGAAGTGAGCACGACAAAATTAATAATACCCGCAGCAATCGGAATACCCGCTAAAGTAAATACTTGGACAAATGGACTGCTTGAGGCAGACATTTTATACCATGGATTGATACATAGGATGACAAACAGAGCCCCTACATAAAAGAGTAAAATTCGAAATGGAATTTTATTAATCGCAGAAGGAATGTTTTTTTGTGGATTTGCAGTCTCAGCTGCAGATACACCTACTAATTCCACACCTACGAAAGCAAAAACAACCATCTGGAAGGCCATTAAAAAGCCATATACGCCATTTGGAAACAGGCCGCCGTGTGCCCAAAGATTATCCACTGAAACCGTTCCAGAGCTTGTTTGAAAGCCTGTCACTAACATAATGAGTCCAATGATAATGAGTGCCACAATGGTAATAACTTTAATGATAGCAAACCAAAATTCTAGCTCTCCAAACAGTTTTACCGTCAATAAATTCAGCAGTAGTAATAATACTAAACAACCAATGGCTGGTACCCATTGCGGGATATCAAACCAATATTGTGTATAAACCCCTACAGCTATAATATCTGCCATGGCCGTCATGATCCAACAGAACCAGTAAGTCCAGCCTGTAACATAACCAGCCCATGGCCCTATATATTCGGAGGCAAAATCCGTAAATGATGTATAACCCGCATTCGATAGTAACAGTTCGCCCAATGCACGCATAACAAAAAAGAGCGCGGTTCCGACAATTAAATAGGCAAGAATGATCGAAGGTCCTGCTAATGCAATGGCTTTCCCAGATCCTAGAAATAAACCGGTTCCTATTGTTCCACCAATGGCAATAAGTTGCACATGACGATTTTTTAAATCACGTTTTAATTGTTGCTGTTCCACGTTAATCCCCCTCAAAGATGCATAAAAAACTATGACTGGAAAAATAAAAAAGAGACTAGTTGTGGCACTAGTCTCGGAAAAACGTCAGAATAACAAATACCATTTGATCGAGGATGTTACATCAAATCCCTTTAACTTTCGTATGGCATCGCTTAAATAAGCTGATATTACTCTTCTGTCCTTTTGCCTGAGATAGTGAACCCTTCGGCGACGCAAATTGCGCTCTCTCCAGAACTGCTCCTGCTATAGTTTGATCCATAGCATTCATAGCTTATTAATTTCATAATCAAATATTATTTTAAGATATTATACATCCTATCAGGGCTTTAAAAATTATTCAACCATAAATTTTAATTGTTTTCAGAAAAATAGAAGAATGAAGTGCCTAAATGGTGAATCACTGACGAAAAATAGTATTTTTGGACATACAAAGTTTTACCCTTGTTTGGAAGGCTGATAAGTTCTAAAAATTTCCTTGAAGGTGAAGTAATTGATAAAAGATTTCTTTAAAAGTGTTTGTGGGAGAAGTGCTAAAAGGTACAAAAGAGATTTATTTCCCCGGGGAAACGTTCAATAATAATTAATCCTATGAAATATCTAAACCACAAAGCAAAGGAGTCAATCTACCAAGAACGCATCATGAAACAAGGTAATTACCGTTTATTCTACGATAAAAGATATCTCTAAATTTGGTGTAAAGGTATTATGGGCTATTAGAGAAATAATTAATGAAGCAATTTGAAGTCGCTAAAGAGTATAAATGGCAGCAGAAGAAGTGAAGCGGGTGAAAGCAGTTCATTTTATAGACAGGAATCGTAAATAAGAACAAGTTGTACATAACTCATAAAAAGGGACTTGGTGAACAACAAGCATGCACTTAATATTTTGCAATAGATATAATATAGTAGAAACTCAGAATTTTTTAATAAAAGAAGCCGTCTCTTAGTTTTTTGAGACGGCTTTTTTTAGGAGAATATTAATATTTTTTGGCTTTTATTTTACCTGTCCAAGTTTTGAATCCACCTTGAAGTTGGTAAATTTGGTTGTACCCACGTTTTTTAAGAAATAGTGCAGCACGTGAGCTACGGCCTGTATTTTGACAGTATAGATATACTGGTAAATCTGGGCGAATTTCTTTATAACGCTGACGTAGTGTTGTGGAAGGAACGTTTCGTGCGCCAAGAATGTGACCAGCATCAAATTCTTTTTGTTCACGAACATCGATCAGCTGAGCTTTACGATAGCCTTCTATGAATTGTTCTTGATTTAGGTTGGTTACAGCTTTTTTGAGTCGTAGTGCATTAAGACCGATGTATGCAATTGTGACTACTAAAACGACACCGATTGTGATAAGTATGTCCAAGATTTTCTTACCCCTTTCTATCTTCTCTATTATTATAAAAGATGCGCTAGCGATAGTCCAATGAGTTTGATAAAATTAACTAGGTTGTGGCGAATTCATCAATATCGTCAAAAGTACAACAACTTGAACTGTAGCGTAATCTTCGTTAAGGTTGAACCACAGGTGGGGCCTGAGGTATCATTTTATAATTGTAGGAGATGAACATATGACAACATGGTATTTTTTAAATTCAGGGAAATGTAGTCCTTCTTTTAATATGGCACTAGATGAAGCATTACTTGATTGGCATAGTGAGGGGTTAATTCCACCAGTGATTCGTTTTTATGAGTGGGAACCAGCAACACTATCAATTGGTTATTTTCAGCAGGCCACAAGAGATATTAATTTAGACGCTGTACGAGAACAAGGCTTAGGTTTTGTACGTCGACCAACTGGTGGACGGGCTGTTTTGCATGAACATGAGCTTACATATAGTGTCATCGTAACAGAAAGCTATCCAGATATGCCAGAGTCAGTGACAGAGGCGTACCGTGTGTTAAGTGAGGGTATCTTGCAAGGTTTCCATAACTTAGGTATGGATGCCTATTTTAGTGTCCCTGATACAGAGGAGAAAAGAGCAGACTTAAAGAGTCCGAAAAGTGCCGTATGCTTTGATGCGCCGAGCTGGTATGAGCTAGTGGTGGAAGGTAAAAAAATAGCAGGAAGTGCACAAACACGTCAAAAAGGTGTTATATTGCAGCATGGTGCCATTTTATTAGACTTAGATCAAGAGAAGCTATTATCGGTCTTTAATTTTTCAAGTGAAGAGGCAAAGAATCGTATGCGCAGAAAGTTACCAGAAAAAGCAGTAGCGATTAATAGTCTTGTGGATGAACCTGTGACTGTTGAACAATGTGTGACAGCTTTTAGAGATGGATTTGCAAAATCGTTGCAAATTGAATTAAAACCATTTACACTTTCTGAGGAGCAGTTAGAATATGTCCGTGCATTAGAAGAAAAAAAATATGCATGTGATGAGTGGAACTTCAAAAAGTAAAAAATGGTATAAAAAAAATATTTTTTAGCGATCAATCCTTGCTATTACAAGTAGTTCCGATTCTATTAAAAAAAGCAAGAGTTGAATTGAAAATCTATATATAGTATCTTTTTAAAAGACATATACACAATATGTAGTGTTTAACAACACATGATATTGTGTATTTATTTTGTAAGGGAGGCAAAACGATGGTACTCACAAATCATCAACCCGAAGTAAACAATCAATTTGAACAGTTAAACAAAGATATCAAACAATTCCCGCAGGTACACCCCGTAACGCCTGACATGCACATCACGCACAAAGGCGTATCAAGGCTTGTTATGATCGATCGCTACTCGTTTAAAGACACAGAAAAGAAAACACTGAAAGCCGGTGACTTTGTTGTTTTAACGGTAAAAGCTGATCCAAAATTCCCTGCACGTGGTTTAGGGACAATTCAAAAGCTGGACATATCTACAAAAACAGCAGAAATTTTGATTGAGGAAGATTATCGTAGCGTTTTAGATGATCCAAACGAGCAAGAAACGGGTGTGATTACGCGTTCAATTGACGTGCTAGAGAAGCCTCTTGAGATTTTTTATGAACAAATCGCAAAACGAAATGCAACAGGACTTGCGGCTGTTGAAAAAACGCAGGAAAAACGCCAAGAATGGTTTGAAAAATTTTATGAGCAATTAGTATCCTTAAAGTTCATTCCTGCAGGACGTGTAATTTACGGAGCGGGATCTGAAACCGATGTAACGTTCTTCAACTGTTACGTAATGCCTTTTGTCGCTGATTCTCGTGAAGGTATTAGTGATCACCGTAAGCAAGTAATGGAAATTATGAGCCGTGGTGGTGGCGTAGGAACAAATGGTTCTACATTACGTCCACGCAACACACTGGCAAGAGGTGTAAACGGTAAATCATCTGGTTCTGTTTCCTGGTTAGATGATATTGCCAAATTGACACATCTAGTGGAGCAAGGTGGGTCACGTCGTGGAGCACAAATGATCATGCTTGCAGATTGGCATCCTGATATTGTGGAATTTATTATTTCGAAAATGCAAAATCCACGTATTCTACGTTACCTGATCGAAAACACAACGGATGAAACAATTATTCGTCTAGCAAAAGAAAAATTAAACTTTAAGCCACTTTCTATGCAAGAGGAAGCTATGTATCAAGGCATCGTGAACTATAAAAACATTGAAGGCTTAGGCGGATTTGATACAGCGATTATTCGTGATGCAGAAAATAAATTACGTGATGGTGGCACATATACAGTTCATAACCCAGAGTTTTTAACGGGTGCAAACATTTCAGTAACGTTAACAAAAGAATTTATGAAAGCTGTAGAAAATGATGCTGACTTCGAGCTTCGTTTCCCAGCAGTGGAAGAATATTCGAAAGAAGAAATGAGTGTTTATAACACAGAATGGCACAATGTTGGTGACGTTCGTGAATGGGAGAAAATGGGCTATAAAGTCCGCACATACCGCACTATTAAAGCGAAGGAATTGTGGAATTTAATTAACGTATGTGCAACATACTCAGCAGAACCAGGTATTTTCTTCATCGACAACGCGAATGATATGACAAATGCCAAGGCATATGGTCAAAGTGTTGTGGCAACAAATCCATGTGGGGAACAGCCACTTGCACCATACTCAGTGTGTAACTTAGCGGCGGTAAACCTTGCGCAATTCGCTAATAAAGACAATCAAACTGTGGATTACGAAGCACTACGTGAAACAGTTCGTGTAGGCGTTCGTATGCAGGATAATGTTATAGATGCGACACCATACTTCTTAGAGGAAAACCGTGTACAAGCACTAGGTGAGCGTCGTGTAGGTTTAGGGGTAATGGGCTTAGCTGATTTACTCATTTATTGTGAGAAAGAATACGGTTCAGAAGCAGGTAATGCTTTAGTCGATGAAATCTTTAAAACGATTGCTGAAACGGCGTATGAGGCATCTACAGAGCTTGCTAAAGAGCGCGGTAGCTTCCCATTCTTAGTAGGTGCTACTGATGAAGAAACTGCTCGCTTACGTAAAGCTTTCACAGAGACAGGCTTTATGCAAAAAATGCCTACACACATCAAAGAGCAAATTTTAGCGACAGGTATCCGTAATTCACATTTATTAACGGTTGCGCCAACTGGTTCCACAGGAACAATGGTAGGAGTAGCGACAGGTCTTGAACCATACTTCTCTTTCACTTACTACCGATCTGGCCGTCTAGGTAAGTTCATTGAAGTGAAAGCGGAAATTGTAAAAGAATATTTAGATCGTCATCCAGAAATGAATGAGCAAGAGCTTCCTGAATGGTTTGTTACTGCAATGGAGTTAAAACCGGAAGCACATGCTGATGTACAATGTATTATTCAAAAATGGATTGATTCATCGATCTCTAAAACAGTAAACGCACCAAAGGGCTATACTGTACAGCAAGTAGAAAAAGTATATGAGCGACTATATAAAGGCGGCGCTAAAGGTGGTACGGTCTATGTGGATGGTAGCCGTGATTCACAGGTACTTACGCTAAAAGCTGAAGAAAATGATATGGATCAATTATCATTTGAAGAAGAATTAGTAGAAGAACATACAAAACGTCCAGTCGTTTTAGTAGATACGATTCAAGCGTTAGAGTCCACTACGGTTATTGGCTCGGACGTAGGAAATACTTGTCCAGTTTGCCGTAAAGGAACAGTCGAAGAAATGGGTGGCTGTAATACATGTACAAACTGTGGCGCACAGTTAAAATGCGGCCTGTAAAATAGTTGAAAATGTCTATCTCGCCAAAAGAGCGGATAGACATTTTTTTATTTTAAATGTAAATTTTGAAGGAGTATCCTCCAACATGTGGAATTAAAATAAAGTCAGGTTATTTGTAATAAAGTTCGATTAAAAGACCTAATGTGTAGAGTACTTGTTAAAGATATTTGTTCAATTTAATGCCTGATTGTTAAGACTTCTCATACATCAATTCATTTCCTGTAAGGAGACAAAATGTTTAAAGGGGAGAAAAAAATGAGTGTAGAAATTTTTAACGGAGAACGTTCTGTAGAAAGTGTTCAATTTGAAAAGTTGTTATTTTCCCAGAGTAATAAGAAAAGTTTTTCTAGTATTGAAAATGCTCAACAGTTCATTAAGCAAAGGGGAACTGAAAATAATCAGCCCTATGTAATAGGAGATGATGTAAACTTTTTAAGCGATAGGAAGGAAGAAATTTTCGAGGGAATGCAGGTTTTCACTTTAAATGATCAAAAGTCCCCGAAACAAAAGGTTATTCTCTATATACATGGTGGCGCTTGGACAAATCAACCTTTAATTTTCCATTGGTTGTTTATGGATAGAATGGCACAATCGTTAGGTGCAAAAGTTATTGCGCCAATTTATCCAAAAGTACCGCATTTTAACTATAAGGATACTTATCCCAAAATACTCAACTTATATAAAGAAATTTTAGAAACTGTTGAAAGTTCTAATCAATTGACCATTATAGGAGATTCAGCAGGTGGCAATATAGCACTTGGTCTGGTCCAACTGTTAAAGCACAACCATCTACCACAACCGCAAGATATTATTTTGCTATCTGCTTGTGTGGATTTGAGTTTAGAAAATCCGCTTATACCTGAATATGAAGAAAAGGACCCGATGTTAGCTAGTGAAGGAATGGAGGTCATTACAAAAATATGGGCAGCTGATAAAGATTTAAAAGATCCAATGATTAGTCCTATTTATGGTGATCTTCAAGGACTTGGGAAGGTTACTCATTTTATTGGAACCCATGAAAGCTTATATCCAGATGCAATAAAATTTGATGAACAATTAACCGAACAAGGCATTGACATCACTACTTTGGTATATCCTAAAATGAACCATGTGTTTGTTGTCATGCCTATTCCTGAAGCTCTAGACGCTCAGCAGAAAATTATGAATATCATTCAGGGCAAAGTGTTGAAATAAAGCTAGTGAGTGCGAATCGAAAAAGTCCAGAAAGAATCCTGTATGGTATGCAGGATTTTTTTTTGTGCTACAAATGGGCCAAATTGAGATTTTACTTTATATTTTTTAGTAAATGAAAATATTTGTGGGAAACTTTTTATAATATGTAAACTTTTCTTTAAGTTCTGCGTTGTATAGGCAGAAGGGAGGTAGACATGGCAAAACAATCAATGAATGAATTTCTGCAACAAGTAGGAACCATGTTATACCGTTATTTGAGGAAACGTGGATTAGCCCATGAGGATGCAGAAGATATCGTTCAAGATACGTGTTATAAATTTTTAATACATAAAGATGGAATTCAATCAGACAAAGTAATGAGTTGGTTATATCGTGTAGCCACCAATCAGTTTTATGATCTCAAGAGAAAAGAAACGCGTCATCCCACAACTGAATTTGATGAAGTTCAATTGACAGCATTGATTAACATGCCTGAGATTCAGGTGCTAAAAAAGGAAAAATTACAGGACATTCGAGACACGCTAGATACGCTATCTACCTTGCATCAGGAATTATTAGTTCTGAAATATGAGTTGGGATTATCGTATAAAGAAATTTCCGCCCTCATGAATAAGAATGAAAACACATTAAAAACGCATGTCAGACGGGCTAGGGAAGAATTTACAGAACGATTTAAGGAGGACATTGATGATGAATAAAGAAGAGAATAATTTTTTGTTTGATGAAAAACAGACGAAAAAAATAATGAGAAAGGCGAAGTTTTGGTCAACGATAAAAACAATTGGTATAACACTCATCGTTACGCCAATTGTTCTAATAGTATTATGGTATGGACTCACGCATTTATCATTAAATAGTGCTCAAAAAGTAAGTGATGATATTAGTTTATTTAATGAAATAAGTGCTCCCAATGTTCAAATTAGTAATCAGGTTTATGACGATAATTTACTTGGAGGGAAAATCACAACAACAACTTATAAGGTACTTGGCGATCAGCATAGACCCTATATTTGGAAACCTTTTGATAGTGATTACAATTTATTTGGTACGCTTTTACATACTTACGTTTCTAGCTCCATCCAAATAGAAGGTTCAGAATCACTAGCAGAAACATATCAATTCGAACGGTTTAATGACTATACAGGCGATCGGGAAATGTTTTTTTATCATCCTAAGATTTCATACGATGTTTATAAAGATAAAATCAGTGAACTTAATCAATTGGATAAAAATATTTTAGTGGAATTAGCAATCTCTTTTGATAATGCTTATAGTTTTGGTGAAATTAAAAGCAAGCTACCTCCTGAAGTACAAGTAGATTGGTGGTGGGTGGATACCTATACAGATGATATTCTAGATTTTTTTAAGCAAGGACAGAATACTATTTCAGCCAATGACCCTTACATTTACGGCTTTCAATCAGAGCAATCAAAACCAAAAGGTCGAAGTTCTTCAAACAACGAGGTTGACACCTTTATTCAAAACATTGAGCTTCTTCGAAAAAGCAAAAACTTTGAGTGGGAAACAAACCAAGTTTATCAATCTTTAATAGGGGAAAATAAAACCCTGGATAAAAGTGATGTGAAAATTATTGGTGCAGTAGTAACTGGTACTCCCGAGCAATTAGAAGCATTACAAGGACAAACTTACATTAAAGCATCTACATTTGGTGTAATATCTAATCGAAAATAGGGAAAATCGAAGGGAGTCAAATAGCTTTACCATAAAAATTACATGGAACAGTCCACGTAATAAAATAATGATTGAAATTAGAAAAGGCCTTGTTTGTTAAAACAGGCTTTTTTTCGTTCTGGCCAAATATGCTTCCAGATGTCACCTAATAAGAATGCCATGCAATTATCAAAAAAGGAATTGTAAAGTAAACTTGACATGAGGGGAGATGTAAAGTAAACTTTACTTATCAATAAATGTACAGTTTACTTTACATTTCTAAAGGAGGCATTATGAAAAACAGAATTCGCGAATTGCGGAAATCGAAAAAGATTACGCAGGAGGATTTGTCTAAGTTAGTGGGTGTCTCACGACAATCAATCATTGCAATTGAATCGGGAAAATTCAATCCATCATTAGAGCTTGCCTATAATATTTCTAAAGCGTTCAATTGCACGATTGAAGAAGTTTTTATTTTCGAAGAGGGGGGAATGGCATAATGGAATTTTCTATAGGGGGTATTTTTGGACTGTATGGTGGGATGATTTTTGGCATCCTTGGCTGGTGGTTCGGAAGGAAAAAGGCGAAGAAAAATAGAGGCTTAGATGAAGTACATGACCATATTTGGCAAAAGGCGAAATCTTATTCATGGTATTTGACGTTAGCAGCAATTTATATTTTCTTTTCTTTAATAGTGTTTGGAATTAAATTAAGCACTGCCATGGTTTTAGCTGTACTTTTATTCGTACACTTAGGAAGCTGGGCGATCATTGGGCTCATTTTGACTATCAACATGTACAGTCCAATACCTTTTAAGCCTTCTTATGTGAAATTAGGTATAAGCATCAATGTCGCATCTCTACTTATTTTTACCATTATCTCGATCATAACAAATAATTGGCTGTTTTTATTATTCAGTATTCTGCCTAGTATGATGGGTATATTTACTGCACTTACAGTCAATAGGAAAGATTCTAAGTAAGTTAAATTGTACGTTTCATCCCTTTGGATAGGTTTATCTAGAGGGGTGATTTTTATTGTTCAAAAGAGAAGTAACCTTTAATCAATCACTTTTAAGATTAACCATTTATCCCTTAATAACGACCAGTTGTCGAGATTTCATTTACAACGTGTATGGAAAATTTTATAGTGAGGCGTAGAAAGGACAGTGATTATATGAAGGTAGAAATAACGATTGACCCTACATACAAAGAACCCAAAGTAATCATTCTCACAGATAAAGTGACTGATGATATTGAGCATCTTATGCAAAGTATTACTGCCACAGCCAAAAGCACTTTATCAGTTTTCTCCCATAAAGGGGTTGAGCTGATCGATAGTAAGGAGATCATGCGTATTTATACAGAGCGAAAAAAGGTTTATGTGCAAACGATTAACAATGTTTATACGATACGTTTTCGGCTTTATGAGCTGGAGAAAAAGCTTAATCCTCACATATTTATTCGTATTTCAAATGCTGAAATAGTTAATCGCCACATGATTAAGCATATGGACATTAGTAAAACAGGCACAATCGGAGTTGAATTGAAGAATGGCACAAAAACATATGCATCCAGGCGTTATGTATCCAAAATAAAAAAGGATTTAGGAATTTGAGGTGAAAAACATGCGAAAAGATTTACTCAAACGTATTGGTGGCGGGTTTGTAATAGGCGTGGTGCTTGGGCAAATTGTACAATTCTTTATATCGCTGGGATTAGGGCAAGAGAGATATGCGTGGGTCGTTCCAGAATTTCGGTCCTTTTTTACGACTGAAATGAGTGCTATTGTTACTCAAATTTTGTTAACGGGGTTAATTGGTATAACATTTGCGCTTGCTGCACTTATTTTTGAAGTTGCGAGATGGGGGATGTTGAAACAATATATTGCTCATTTTTTTGTAACTGCAGTGATTTGGATACCAATTGTGATGTTATTATGGATGCCAAAAACAACGGTAAATGTGTTTTCTCTTGTAGCAAGTTTTCTAGGGACCTACATCGTGACTTGGGTCTTGCAATATCGTTTTTCAAAAAGTGATATTGAAAAAATTAATGCCCTACTTTCAAGTCGAGGTGACGAAAATGACTATTAAAATAAAAAGCTTAACAAAACGTTATAAAGAGCGTGTAGCTGTTAATCAACTGACTTTAGATATACAACAAGGCGAGATTTTTGCTCTTTTAGGACAAAATGCGGCAGGGAAAACGACGACAATTAAAATGTTGTGTGGCTTATTAAAGCCCTCTGAGGGTGATGCCATTTTTGACAGTGGAACCATTGTACAAAATCAGAAAGCTGTGAAACAAATAATCAATATCTCGCCACAAGAAACAGCTGTGGCACCTAATTTAACTGTGCATGAAAATCTTCTTTTTATTGGACAAATTTATGGGTATACCAAGGACCATGCACGGCACCATGCACAAGAGCAGATGGAATTGTTTGGCCTATCTTCGCGTCAGCATAACAAAGCTAAGACATTATCAGGTGGCTATCAGCGACGTTTAAGTGTTGCAATGGCTATGATGACAAATCCAAAAGTACTGTTCCTTGATGAACCCACTTTAGGGATGGATGTACGATCAAGAAATGATTTATGGAACATTTTGATGCAATTAAAAGGGAAAGTGACCATTATTGTAACGTCTCATTATTTACAAGAAATAGAGGTGTTGGCTGATCGTGTGGGGATTATGCATCGAGGGCAATTATGTGCACTTGGTACCATTCAACAATTAATGATGGAAACAGGCAAAAAATCTTTAGAAGATGCATTTTTAGTAATGACTGAGGGGGAGTTATTGTGAGAGCGACTGTGTTTGCTACAAGAAATTATAAAGAGATTGTTCGTGACCCTATAACTTTATTAATTGGTATGGGATTACCAATCCTATTATTAGGTTTGTTTTCTGTGATGCAAAAAAATATGCCATTTGCTTTATATGAAATTAACAATCTAACACCAGGTGTCATCGTATTTGGTTTTTCTTTTCTCACACTGTTTTCGGGAATGTTACTAGGAAAAGATAAAAGCTCTTCTTTTTTAATGCGTATTTTTGCATCACCAATGTCTGCAACTGATTACATTTTGGGCTATATGCTCCCCTTTATACCTATCGCATTTTTACAGATCTCTTTATGCATGCTTACAGCCTTCTTTTTAGGGTTGTCTTTAAATAAGTCCCTTCTATTAATGATTCTTGTTCTACTTGTTATTTCTTCCCTTTATATTGGAATTGGTGTATTGCTAGGAACCTTATTTACAGATAAGCAAGTGGGGGGCATTTTTGCGATATTAGTGAATATCACAACTTGGTTGAGTGGAACATGGTTTACGTTAGATATGATCGGTGGAACATTTCAATCCATTGCACAATTATTACCTTTCGTACATGCAGTCAATGCAGCGAGAGCTATCATAGATGGAGCATATGTTGATATGCTTCGATCACTGGCCATCGTGATTGGCTATACTGTCTTGATAATGCTTACTGCGATCTCGACATTTAAACGAAAAATGCAAGGCTAGTTTCCAAATAATAAAGGCAGCTCCAACAAACGTTGGGACTGCCCTTCTTTTAATCGTGATTTAATGTTGCTGCGATTTCTGGCTGTTGCTCTACTTGACGTAGCATATTAAAGGATGCAATGGCTACTTCCACTTGATCGTCCTTTGGTTCGCGAGTTGTCAGTAACTGAAGCCATAGGCCAGGATAGCCAAGGAAACGTAACACTGGAATATTACGACAAGCGTTTGTCGCCTGTAATACTTCAAATGATATTCCCAGTACAACAGGAATTAATAAAATACGATCTAAAATACGTAGCCACAGTGGATCAGTTGGCACGAAGAAATATAAAAACATACCAACAAAGACTGTGAAAAGAATAAAGCTACTGCCACAACGATAGTGTAGACGTGATTGCGCTTGGACGTTCTTTACTGTAATGTCCAAACCAGCCTCATAGCAGTTGATGACTTTATGTTCTGCTCCATGGTACTGAAATACTCGTTTGATGAGAGGTGTTAACGAGATAAAATATAAATATGTTAGCAGTAATAGTAGTTTAATACCACTTTCAAGTAAAATTTGTCCCGTTTTTCCTTCAATCCATTTAGAGAAAAAATCAGCTATAAAAACTGGAATTAGTGTAAAGGCAAATTTTCCGAATAAAAAGGATAGAATACCTACTACAGCAACGCCAAGTATCATTTGCAGTCTAGATCCTTCTTCTTTATGATCTTCTTCTTCGCCAGGTATCACATCATAACGATCCCCTGCAAATTGCATGTGACGAGAACCTAAGCCTGCTGATTCAATCAACGCGACAACGCCTCGAACAAATGGAATTTTTTTTAGCTTTTGTAAAATAGGTTTTTGTACCTTTTTAAAATGATAATAATCAATGGAATCATCGTTACGACGAATGGCTGTAACTGTATGATCCTTTCCTCCGAACATCACACCTTCTAATTGTGCTTGTCCCCCGTATACAGGTGAATTGCTCAAGGCTAACACCACTCTCTTTATATATTTCAACTGTACCATTGTACTAAATTTAGTGAAAAACCTCTAGAGTTACGCATAGTAAATTTTCTATATGGCTACACTAATCGTAAATTTTAGGAAATGATTAGTGTGTTAAGGAGGTAAATTTATGAAAATAGCAGCAGTAACATCCCTTGTAAATGCACTTGTTTTAGCGTTGTGCTTAAAAGGCTTACATTATTTTCATCTCATTAAATGGCATCCGATTGGTTTTTATAAGAAGTGGGGGTGGTTTGAAGAAAGCTCTAAATTATTTCATTGGACCTTCTTTATCTTTCTTCTATTCATTATTGGATTATTTTTATATATGACAATGCGCTATGTCTATGTCATTCCGGCTGTCTTTTCTTCGTTACTACTAGGACTTTTCGTGACCATTACATTAGAGTGGATTGCATTAGATTTACCATTACAACTTTCTTCCTTTAAAAAGCTCTCGATTCCATTCATAGTTATTGTAGTTTGTCTTTTACGTTTCCTATTAGAAACGGCCAATTTTCATCAGAAGGAGCATACAGCGCAAAAAGGAAATTAGTTGCTGTATGCGCCGTGTATGATAAAATAAATGGCAAGTACATAGAAAGAGGCGAATAGAAGCGTGAAGTTATTATGTTTGAATGGACCTAACTTAAATCGACTTGGAAAAAGGGAGCCACATATTTATGGACATGAAACATTGGATGATGTTAGAGAAAATGTTCAAAATCTTGCGGCTTCTTTAGGTGCCACAGTTGAATTTCGTCAATCCAATCACGAAGGGGTACTTGTGGATTGGGTGCATGAAGCAGAGGACGAAAAATATGATGGCATTATCTTTAATCCCGGTGCATATACCCATACAAGCATCGCGTTACATGATGCAATTGCAGGAATTTCTGTGCCGGTTATCGAAGTACATATTTCCAATATCCACAAACGTGAGGCTTTTCGTCATCATTCCTATCTTGCTCCGGCCTGCCTTGGTCAAATTTGTGGACTAGGTACGAAAGGCTATGAACTGGCACTACGTACATTTATCGAGAGGGAGAATTGATTATGTTGAAATTACAAAAGCTACGTAAAGCACTTCAAGAACAAAACATCGATGGGATTTTAATTACTAATGGGTACAACCGCCGCTATATGACTGGTTTTACAGGGACAGCGGGCGTAGCAATTGTGTCTCAAAATGATGCTGTGTTTATTACGGATTTCCGTTATACAGAACAAGCTGCCGCACAAATTCAGGACTTCCGAATTGTAAAGCATGAAGCAACTATTATTGAAGAAATTGCCACACAAGTAAACAATATGGGCATCAAATTATTGGGCTTTGAGAGAGATACTGTAAGCTATGGCACATATGAACTGTACAAATCGAATATTCAAGCTGATTTAGTGCCGATTTCTGGGCTAATTGAAAAAATTCGCTTGATTAAGACGGAGCAAGAGATTAATATTATTAAGGCTGCGTGTGAAATTGCTGATCACGCATTTACACATATTTTAGGCTTCATCAAGCCTGGTAAAACAGAGCTTGAGGTTTCGAATGAATTAGAATTTTTCATGCGTAAACAAGGAGCAACTCAGTCTTCATTTGACATAATTGTTGCGTCTGGTCTTCGTTCAGCATTACCACATGGCGTTGCGACGAATAAAGTGATTGAAAAAGGCGACTTTGTTACATTAGACTTTGGTGCGCTATACAATGGCTATATTTCGGATATTACACGTACTGTGGCTGTTGGAGAACCATCTGAAAAATTAGTAGATATGTACAATGCGGTTCTTGCTTCTCAGCTGTTAGCCCTTGAAAAAGTGGGTCCTGGATTAACAGGTATTCAAGCGGACGCTATTGCACGTGACTACTTAAAAGAAAAAGGATATGGCGAAGCATTTGGTCATTCTTTAGGACATGGTATCGGTCTTGAAGTACATGAAGGCCCTGGCTTATCGATGCGTTCTGATACAGTGCTAGAGCCAGGTATGGCCGTGACGATTGAACCAGGTGTTTATTTACCGGGTATCGGTGGTGTCCGTATTGAGGATGATATTTTAATCACTGAGACGGGGAATGAACTACTAACACATTCGTCAAAAGAACTCATTATTTTATAAACTTTGGAGGAACACAAATGATTTCAGTAAACGATTTTCGTACAGGTCTAACAATTGTTGTTGATGGCCAATTATATCGCGTGTTAGATTTCCAACACGTTAAACCAGGTAAAGGTGCTGCTTTCGTACGTTCTAAATTACGTAACCTACGTAACGGCTCAGTGAATGAAAAAACATTCCGTGCTGGTGAAAAAGTAGAGAAGGCACAAATCGATAACCGTAAAATGCAATACCTATATGCCCAAGGTGACGATCATGTATTCATGGACTTAGAATCATATGAGCAAACTGAACTTGCTTCAGCAGCTATCGAGTATGAATTAAAATTCCTTAAAGAAAACATGGAAGTTCATATTCAATCTTACCAAGGTGAAATGTTAGGTGTTGAATTACCAAACACTGTACAATTAGAAGTAACTGAAACAGAACCAGGAATTAAAGGTGATACAGCTTCAGGCGGTACAAAACCTGCTACTCTTCAAACAGGTCTTATTGTACAAGTACCATTCTTTGTAAACCAAGGCGATGTTCTAATCATTAACACTGAAGAAGGCTCATACGTTTCTCGTGCCTAATTATTAATCATAATTAACCTACTCTTTTCTATGAAAGGGTAGGTTTTTATTTTTTTCTTATACATTTCTTGTGAAACGACTGGGACATTATGATAATGGATAGAGGAACATTCACTTTTTTCCTTGTCAACTATCTAGTTTCTATCATCAGATAGATGGTTATTGTTGGAGGAAATGTCTACAATAATGGTAAGGAGTGAGAATTATGCTACAAACAACATTTGATAGTCAATATCCAATCATTCAAGCGCCAATGGCAGGTGTAACATCACCTAAATTCGTGGCAGCTTGTTCCGAGGCAGGATTATTAGGCTCGATAGGTGCAGGTTACTTAGATGGTGACCAAACAAAGCAATTTATTCAGGAAGTGAAGAAGTTAACGACAAAACCTTTTGCAGTCAATTTATTTGTGCAAGAGGAGCCGCAAATTGATATCGAGGTCTTACAAAAAGCCCGTATGGCACTGCAACCATTTTATGATGAACTTGGACTATCCCCTGTACAAAGCGTTGTATCAAAAGAAGTTTTTGCTGGACAAGTACAAGCGGTCATCGAGGAAAAAGTTGAGATTTGCTCATTTACATTCGGCATTCCATCAGCAGCAGTACTTCAACAATTAAAGGAACATGGCATATATACAATTGGTACAGCTACTACATTAGAGGAAGCGAAACTAGTTGAACAGGCTGGAATGGATGCTGTGGTCTTACAAGGTGGAGAGGCTGGTGGTCATCGAGGATCCTTTACATACCCACTTCAATTAATCCCTTTATATGATTTACTGCAGGAGGTAGTTGGGAAAATAACTATTCCTATTATTGCTGCGGGGGGGCTAGTGACTAAAGCGGATATCCAGAAGGCCTTAGAAAGCGGTGCACAGGCAGTTCAAGTTGGAACAGTTTTACTGGTGGCAGAAGAATGCGAAATATCTCCACTGTATAAAAATGCAGTGTTAGCATCAAAAGAACAGGAAACAACGATTACACTCGCATTTACAGGTAAACCGGCAAGAGGTTTAGCAAATGATTTTACTAAACGAATGAAGGATGCGACAGTAGCACCCTATCCATTGCAAAATTATTTAACGACTACCATTCGTAAGGAAAGCGCTGAGCAAGGCAATGTCGAATATTTATCGATGTGGATGGGCGAAAATAGTCATCTTATACAACAGACTGGCACGGTCAAAAGTATTGTAGAAAAACTACTTTAAAATTTTTATATAGAAGATCTCTATACAGCCGTATAGAGGTCTTTTTTTTTGTAGAGCGACATATATTGCTGTACACGAGGGGGCGTAGGAATGGAATTACAAGACGTATTAAGAGTTGCTGGAGTGGGACTAGTCGTTGCGCTTCTTCATGTTTTCTTCGATCAAACAGGGAAGAAGGAATTTTCATTTTTCCTATTTTTCATTGCCTACTTATATATGACGGCAGAATTACTCCGATTTTTACGTCTATTTTTTACCGAAATTCTCACATTCTTTCAATGGCTAACATCTTCTGGGTAGTGTAAATGGAAATTGTTATCGTTGCTGTTGTCATGCTGCTTTTATTATTGCTGATAAAAGAAGTCATACAGCCACTCCACGCGCTAATAAGTGTGATGTTTTCGTTTTTGCTTTTTGGCATGCTGTTCTCGACACTTTTATTGCCCTTCGTCAAGCAACTTTTAGAAACGCTTGCCTTTTTGCCTTATGCAAAAGCTATTTTAATTAGTGCAAGTATGTTCTATGTTGGGCAATGGGTGTCATTGCTACTTGTAGAACATAACTATAAAGTGCTCGGGAACATCGTTTTTGCTGCGGTAAAGATTGTTATTTTGTTGTATTGGTTCAAAGAATTTTTGGCTGTTTTACAGGAGGTGTCGGCCATTTTACAAAGGCTAAACTAAGGAGCGAAGCCATTGCAGGAGCAAATACTATCGTTTTTAATCGACCCATTCTTTCTCTTACTCAAGATGACATTGTTGCTATGTAGTTATGTCATCATTATTTTAATTATCAACATGATATTACCAGAATTTGAAAAAGGGACAAGGATACTTTTTTTTCTAATTGTGTTAGCTACGATAGGACCAGTTGTTGTTAAATCTTTTACATTAATTGATGAAATTGCACAAGGACTAGCCCATTTATTTACGGCGTTTTATCCTATTTTGACCTCAAGCTTTATGTTATCTAGTAGTATTACAGCCATTGCATCCTGGCAGCCTTTTTTGCTGTTTTTTGTACAAGTTCTCACAATTATTAGTAGTAAGTGGCTTATTCCAGGTGTTTTGTTAGCCATTGTTTTTGATGTGTGCAGTGTGATTGTCAAGGAAATATCTTTTACAAGAATCGCGGATTTAATTCGCTTTACGATTATGAGTATCGTTTCTGCCTCTGTTATTTGCTATGTCCTATTGATGACCGCAGGAGGGGTGGCAGCGTTTAGTGTCAATGCGGCTGTAGCTGAACCAGTCAAAAAATTAATTGAAGAAAATATTCCGGTTGTTGGTTCTTTTATTGTAGATAGCTTTTCGATGTTTCAGCACATGACACAATTTACATCATCTCTTACAAGCATTAGTGCCTTTATCGCCGTTATTACGGTGTCATTTATTCCAACCGTTCAGCTTGTTGTCAGTGCCTATTCATTAAAAATGCTTGCAGCTATTTTAGAACCAATCGCCTTCGATGATATTTGTAGACTGCTAGATCAAATTAGTAAATCTCTATTTACCTTATGTGCAGTATCATTCCTGATCGCTTTTTCATTTATGTTTTCTTGTTTCTTCCTCATTGTGTTCGTACAAGTTATGGCAGGGGGGAGATAGATTGATTCTTTTATTGGCATTGCTCTTTGTATGTCAGATATTTGTGTTTCTAACGGATGATAAGGAAATAATTTCACTCACAAAATTGGTCATCACGTTAGTATTTTTGCAATTGCTATTAAAGATTCCATTTATCAATTCATAGGAAGAAACAAGCGTACATACACTTGAAAAAGAGAAGATGAAAGGAGGCCATGTACAAGTGATGTGGAAAAGACACGAAAAAAAACAACGTCATTAATGGTTTTAATACTGGTAGCTGCCTCCGTGGGAATTTTCATCATTTTACCTATGTATCAAACGAATTCAACGAACGACAAAGGCTCACCGCTCACTAATGAAGAAAAACTTGAGCAAACACTGAAAGCAATGCAAGGTGTTGGGGAGGTTAAAGTCTATTTTTATTATGGAGAGATGACAAATGATCAAGATGCCAATAAACTATTCAGCCAATATTTTCGAGGGACTGAGCAAAGCGCGAAAAACGTAACAGGAATGCTAGTTGTATCAGAAGGTGCATCCGATATCTTTGTAAAAAATGAAATTCGTGCAGTCGTCAGTCAAGTGATGCAGTTGCCGATTCATCGAATTATTATCGTTCCAATGGAAAATAAGGAGGAAAAGTAAATGCGCGTACGTAGAAGAACAGTTTGGTTTATGACATTATTAAGTTTAGTAGCAGTCATTTCAGTGTATTATTTGGTTGATCCAGCAAAACAGTTCAACGGTCTTACTATTTTTACGGATGATACATTACAACAGACTGCTGTAACTGGTGTTACAGATCAGAAAGCAACAAATGATGTCACACAAGAAGTTTCTTCACCGAGTCACTTATTTGAAGAAATGCGTATGCAAGTTAGTGATGAGAGAAGTCAACTTCGTGAACAGTTAACACAAAAAATTGCTTCAGAAGAATATTCCGCTGACGAAAAAAATGAGGCATTTAATGAAATGGATGGTCTTATTAAACGAGAATCAGCAGAAGCGATGCTTGAAATGCTCATTAAATCGTTAGGCTATTCTGATGCATTTGTTCGCGCTGAAGGTGAAAAAATTTCTGTTACAGTCATGGCAGAAGAATTATCAAAATCCCAAGCGAATGAAATTATATACTTAGTAAGAACAGAGATGGAAGGCGCAAATGACGTACAAGTAAAGTTTAGTGCAAATAATTATTAAAAAATATAGAAAAGAATAAATATTTAGTTTATTTATAAAAGGTTGTTATATATCAGCGTAATGAAAAGGCTTTCGCTAAGTAAAGGAAAGCCTTTTATTTTGTTCATATTTACTTAATTTTCATTTAACTATTTCAAATTGATTCGAAAAAATATAAAATAGTTATTGTAATAGATTTTATTTCATAAGGAGAGTTAGAAATGTTCAAAATTCAAGAAATTCGCGAAATTATTAAATTAGTAGATTCTTCTTCAATTGACGAGTTTGTGTATGAGGTAGATGGCGCAAAAGTTAAGTTAAAAAAGAATAATGTTGTTGTTACAGAAACTGTAGCACCTAAAAAAGAAGTAGTAGCACCTGTTGTACAACAATCTGCACCAGCAGCGACACCTGCACCAGCTAAAGTGGAAGAAGCACCAGCTGCGTCGGCACCAGCGACTAACGACCCATCGCTACATAAAATTGTGTCTCCAATGGTCGGTACTTTCTATCAATCTCCAAACCCAGATTCACCAGTTTACGTAAAAGCAGGGGACAAAGTAGGAAACGAAACAATTGTATGTATCGTAGAAGCAATGAAATTATTCAACGAAATTGAAGCAGAAGTGCAAGGGGAAATCGTTGAAGTACTTGTGAAAGATGGCGAATTAGTAGAATACGGCCAACCATTATTCCTTGTAAAAGCTGAGTAAGGAGTGCAAATCCATGAAAAAAGTTTTAATTGCAAACCGCGGCGAAATCGCTGTGCGTATCATTCGTGCTTGTAAAGAGTTAGGCATTCAGTCAGTTGCTGTTTACTCTGAAGCAGATGCAGACGCATTACACGTGAAATTAGCAGACGAAGCCTACTGCATCGGACCGAAGCTATCAAAAGATTCTTATCTTAGCTTCCCAGCCCTACTTAGTGTAGCGGAAAAAACAGGTGCAGACGGTATCCACCCAGGATATGGCTTTGTATCGGAAAACGCTGATTTTGCAGAAGCTTGTGAAAACGCTGGCATTAAATTTATCGGTCCATCATCTGATTCTATTAAAATTATGGGAATCAAGGACGTTGCACGTACAACAATGGAAGCAGCGGGAGTTCCACTTGTTCCTGGTACTGGTATTGTGCCAGATATCGAAACAGGTAAAGAATGGGCTGCTAACATTGGCTACCCTGTCATCATCAAAGCAACTGCTGGTGGTGGTGGTAAAGGGATTCGCGTAGCACGTACAGAAGAAGACCTTGTGAAAGGTATTGAAATTACGCAAAAAGAGGCTGCTGCTGCATTTGGTAACCCTGGCGTATATTTAGAGAAATTCATCGAGTACTTCCGTCACTGTGAAATCCAAGTTTTAGCAGATGGCTACGGTAACGTAGTGCATTTAGGCGAACGTGACTGTACAGTTCAACGCCGTATGCAGAAGTTAGTAGAGGAAGCTCCATCTCCAGCGCTTTCTTCTGAACGCCGTGCTGAAATGGGCGCAGCTGCAGTAAAAGCAGCACAAGCATGTGACTATGAAGGTGCTGGAACAATCGAGTTCATTTATGACTATCAAGCAGACAAGTTCTACTTCATGGAAATGAATACTCGTATCCAAGTAGAGCACCCAGTAACAGAAATGATTTCTGGTGTAGATCTTGTACAACAACAATTAAAAATTGCATCTGGTGAAAAACTTCCTTTCACTCAAGATGATATTCAAATAAATGGTTGGGCTATTGAATGCCGTATTAACGCAGAAAATGCCTACAAAAACTTCATGCCTTCAGCAGGAACTGTTGATACGTATGTAACGCCTGGTGGCTATGGTGTACGTATTGATTCTGCTGTCTATGCAGGCTATACAATTCCACCATATTATGATTCAATGGTGGCAAAATTAATTGTTCATGCAAACACACGTGAAGAAGCGATTGCGAAAATGAATCGCGCGCTAAGTGAATTCGAAGTATCTGGTCCTGGTATCAATACTACGATTCCATTCCACCAAGCATTGATGAACAATGACGTTTTCAAATCAGCACAATTCAATACGAAGTTCTTAGAAGAGAATGATGTGTTGGGGACAAGCAAGTAATTGATATGTGGATTTAGGGAATAGAATGCATTCCAAATATCGCAATAAAATTACCTTCTAACATTCAATTGTTAGGAGGTTTTTTATTTGGCTAGAAAAGGTCAGCGTACAGGGATTTTTGATTTAGAAGATGTGACAGAAGCTATACAGCTACCAAGTTTTGAGGGTACGTTTGAAGAGAAAGATACGATACTGATTACTCCACCAAAGCTAATGATCGATGTAGCTAAATTACATGAGGGTAAGAAAGATGTAGAAAATAATAGTGCTTTGTTAATTGTGAAAGAGCAAATGCGTCTGTCGGACGTTCGTAAAGCGACAATCAATGAATATATTTATACTTTTAAACGTTTAGTAGATGCAATGAAAATTGAATATGTAGATGACATTAAATTGGAGTCCATATTTGGTTGGCTTGCGAGCTTAGGGGATATTTCAGATGTATCGAAACAAAGCCGTCTACGTGTCGTTAAAGCTGTTTTAGAATATTACTCCTATCCCAAATATTGGGTTTGTGTTAACATATATATGAATCTTTTAACTTTAGAAAATATGAAAGGAAGTGTAATAATCATATGAAAAAGATAATGAAACTATTGATTAGTGTTATTGTCATTGGTGCCCTCTCTCTATCTATAAATATTGATAAAAATGTATTAGCTAATGATATTGCAAATACATGTGAGTATGATTCGGCACCGAAGGTCAACCCTGATTATTCCACAATGAACTGTTTGTTAACCGAAACAGCACTGAGTTATGATGTTCCTCCTGAAATTGTGAAGGCAATTGCAGAAGGCGAAAGTGGAAATTGGCGTCATTTCGATATTAATGGTGAAGCGATTGTGACAGCTGATAATGGAATTGGCATTATGCAAATTACAAATCAAGCTGGCTACAATCAAGATAGACTAAAAAGCGATATTGTCTATAATATTAAAGCTGGTGTAAAGACTCTAGATGATATGTTTAAGCGGAAGGATTTGCCTAGCATCAACGGAGGGAAAAGAGATGTATTGGAACATTGGTACTTCGCTATCATGGCTTATAATGGTACTAAGCCAGTAAATAGTCCAATTGTCCAAGCAACTGGTGAAAGAAATGCAAATGCCTATCAAGAAAGAATTCTCCGAATTATTGAAAAGTTGGAATTAATAGACTTAAAAGAGCTGCCTTTTTCACGCAAACATTTTCAATATGACTCTAACAGCAGGGGAAATATTAAATTTTCAGCGATGAACTATGATTTTGATTTACCATTAACAAAATCAAAGTATTTTTTTGAAACAAATCAAAAAGTTAGTGCAACAACTAATGTAAAATTTAGGACAAAACCTACTACGGATAGTCCTTCTATGGGTACTTTACGTAAAGGTGAAATTGTTACCATTACAGGTCCTTTTGAATATGAAGAAGTATCAACGAAGAAAAATCATTTTGTTTGGTATCCTGTGAAAAGAAATGACGGGACAGAGGGGTATGTAGCATCAAGTTATTTAAACTACTCAGCTTCAACACCAACGCCAACACCTACAACTCCAGTTGCCACTACACAGGACTACTCAGCTTACGCTAAAAAGTTTGCAGACTTCAGCACTACAGCTTGGTGAAGAGATGATATGATTTGGGCAATCGACCGAGGTTTAATTAGTGGTTACGGTAACGTATGGAACGCAAAAACAAAGAAATACGAAACACAGTTACAACCGAACACACAATTAACAGAAGCTCACTTCTTAACAATCTTCTTCCGCTACGTACAGAAAGATGAATTAGCAAGTGTGAAAAAACACATCGTCTTGGAACAAAAGTGGTTTATATAACATGGCAAGTAAATACAAAATGCCAGTATTAGCTTCAGAAGCATCTACAACTTCTAAAGGTTTAGCGGATAAAGGTATTAGACGTGGTAAACTAGCCCAACTGATGGCATCATACCACTACGGGCAAACGGTAAGTGAAAACAAAGCTATTCAATTTTTCATGGATAATGGGATTACTACAGCTACATCAATTGATGCCTATAACCCCGACCAAATTTTAACTCGCTCTCAAATCTCAGCGTTTATTCAAAGATATGAATCATTCGTAACTAACCAAAAATAATTGAACTTAAAAAACGGTTGCATTCATGAAGTGACCCCTAAAAGTTAGACACGGTTATTTCGATTTAGGCAGCTTGGATAAAATGAGTTCGGTATTGCACCGGACTCATTTTTAATTTTGCCTTCATACGTTTCGTGTTGTAACAATTTATATAGTTTTTAAGTTCAAATTTAAACTGTTCCACACTTTCAAATTCTTTTAGGTAGAGGAATTCTGATTTCATGATACCGAAAAAATTCTCCATTACTGAGTTGTCGTAACAGTTTCCTTT